>JAEEGL017082281.1_pt1 | contig 16502 bp, 11 predicted proteins | sample 9134231 | NCBI WGS metagenome assembly JAEEGL01 (sample SAMN16246548, study PRJNA631951) | gut metagenome | biome: gut microbiome; feature: rumen; material: fiber-attached | host: Bos | place: Iran: Karaj | collected 2018-10
AGGGCTACAAGGTCAACGTCACACGCGTCTATCGTGCCGGCGTCGAGCTGCTTGCCAGCCCCAACCTGTCGCTGCAGGTGGGTGACCGCCTCACCGTTGTGGGACGTGAAGAGGACGTGGACCGCCTGGGCAAGCGCATGGGCGACTCTTACAAGCGCCTGGAGCACCCCAACCTGTTCACCATGTTCATCGGCATCGTCCTCGGTATCATCGTCGGTTCAATTCCCTTTATGCTGCCAGGCATGTCGGTGCCCATGAAACTCGGTCTGGCGGGCGGACCGCTCGTGGTCGCTATCCTCATCGGACGTTATGGCTACAAGGCACATCTGATTACCTATACCAGCACCGCAGCCAGCCTGATGCTGCGTGAATTGGGACTGTGCCTGTTCCTTGCCTCGGTAGGCCTAGCTGCAGGTGGAAAATTCGTATCGACCATCCTTAGCGCCAACGGTGCGCTGTGGGTACTCTACGGTTTCCTCATCACCATCATCCCGCTGCTCATCGCAGTGGCCGTAGCACGCGGCAAATTGCACCTCAACTACTGCACCATCATGGGCCTTGTGGCAGGTGCCACAACCGATCCTCCTGCACTGGGCTACGCCAACAACACCGCTGGCAACGACGCCCCCGCCGTCGCCTATGCCACAGTCTATCCCCTAACAATGTTCATGCGAGTCCTTATCGCCGAGCTCATCATCATCTTCGCCGTCGCCTAGCTCACAAGTAATATGATACATCATCTTTCTTCATCGTGCAAAACAGTTCTGGCAATCATCGCTATGGTGACATGCCTTGCATTTACCGGATGTCAACACGACAGCGGTGTCCATCAACAAGTCCTTGATCGCATCGCCCAAGCCGAGGCGATGCTCGAGGAGCCAGATATCGACTCTTGCATCATCCTGCTGCTGCAGACCTATGATTTTGCCAAGGATAAGGATTACCGATGGGGAATGGCCGAGGCATGCCTGGACATCGCCCGATGCCATTTCATGGCCGACAATGTTGACTCAGCACTGGCTATGCTCGACAAAGGCATGACCGTCTATCCAGCCATGCCCGACTCCATGAGGGGGGAATATTTTGGCGAGTATGCTGCTGAATATGGGGCAAAAGGTGACATGCGCACGGCGTTGACCTATATCAGACAGGCGCTACCGCTTATTAAACAATATGGCGATGATGAGAGTTATTGCATCACGTGCGCCAACGCGGGTATCTATTACCGCCACCTGGGCATGAACGACTCGGCTATTTATTACTACCATCAAGGCATGGATTTAGCCATCAAGACCGGAGACCTTGAGAGTCAGAACCTGCTCGCCAACAACATAGCTGTTCTCTATGGCGAAATGGAACGTTATGACGAGAGCCTCAAGTTCATCGACCAGGCCATTGAAAACGCCCAAAAGGCTGGAGACGAGCACGGGGTTTTATCGGCCATTGGCACCAAAGGCGACATGCTCGTCTTGAGCAAGCGGTATGAGGAAGCAGCTGATATGCTGCTGGCTGCCTACCCGCGCACCGACAGCACCACTAACCCCTTGAGGACCAAAGCCCGACTGCTCACTCCGCTGCTCAAGTCACTGTATCATAGCAAGCGTCCCGAACACAGGGCACAATTCCCACACTACATGAAACGGAGCCAGCAATTGATTGCACAATTAGAACCGAACAGCGTCCAGGGTGCTGGCCTGCTGACGACCCGCCTTGCCCTGCAAGTCGATGACGGGCAGTATGCCCAAGGCTTGCAGACCATTAGCCAGATTGAGCAGATCCTGCCGCACCAGATGGCGACGCCCCGCAACAAGTTCTATAGCAACAAGGCGAAATGTCTGGCTGGCCTAGGACGTTATCAAGAAGCCTACAATGCACTCAACGAGGCATATATCGCTGCTGACTCCATCAAGAATGAGGAAATCAACAACAAACTCTCACAACTCACTGCATCCTACGAGATGATGCAGAAGGAACTGGAAGTAACTCACCTGAGCCAGCAACACGAACGCAACAAGACTCGTATCGCCATCCTTAGCGTCATACTCCTGGCACTGCTTGCCGCACTTGGCGCATTGATGTTCTGGACACGGCAGCGCCGCCAACAGGCCCAGATGCGCGAAACACGACGCTGGGTCGAGGGCATCGAGCAGGAGCGCGCACGTTTTGCACGTGAGTTGCATGATGGTGCCTGCAACGACTTGCTGGCCATCGGGATGAGCCTGCGTCGTAACAACCCCGATGTTCAGGAAGCCGGACAACAGATTGGTACCCTGCGCGCTCAGTTACGCAACCTGTCCCACGAACTGATGCCGCCACAATTCACCGATGGCGTGCGACTTGACGAAGCACTAGGTTATTACCTGAGCCACATCGATAACCCAAAGGTGGACTTCCATGCCGACGGCAATGGATGGCAACAGATTCCCGCCAATACCGCCTATCAGGTCTATCGCATTACCCAAGAGGCAATCGGCAACATCATCACCCACCAGCCCGACGCCGTGGCCAAGGTAGAGCTCTCCCCCACCCGACTCAACATCGTTTCCAAGGGGGCGATGCAAAAAGGTGACGGCAGTGGCATTGGCATGCAATCCATGAAGAGCCGCGCCGACAGCATTAGTGCTCTGCTCAATACCACTATCGAGGGGAACTCTTTTACCCTCACGCTAGACTTTCCCTCGAAAAACTGAAAAACCATCCACGGCGCGCCGTAGTTTTTATATCCCCGAGGTCATTTTTATGGCTTCGGGGATATGATTATTTGTGCTTTTCCAGTAACTTCGCACATCAACCAAAACCTAACCATTCATGAAGAAAAAAGAAAAAGCCAATCTTCTAATCATCGAGGATCACGATATCGTGGCCCTCGGCCTCACGACACTGTTGAGTACAAATCAAGCCCTCGGAGTCATCGACAAGGCAACAACTGCCAAGCTAGCCATCGAACTTACCGTCAAGCATCCTTACCATTTATATATAATAGATGTGGAACTGCCAGACATGACTGGAATCGAGCTGATGAAAAGCCTGCGAATGCTTTCGCCCGACAGTGCCTTTATTTTCCACACCATCCATGACGAATTCTGGACATTGCGGCAGATGGTTACAGGAGGTGCCGACGCCATCGTCATGAAGAGCGACAACCCCGACGAGTTAGTCACAGCCATCGACCACGTGCTGGATGGCAGCAGCTACTTCTCAAGCAATTACAGACAGGCCTGCCAGGACATGGAGCAGTACCAAGAACTCTCAGACCGCGAAATCGAGGTACTGCGTCTGATTGCTGAGGGACTGATGACACGTGACATTGCCGACAGACTCTTTGTCAGCGATAACACCATCGAGTTCCACCGCAAACGCATCATGCGCAAACTCGGTGCCTCAAACATGGCGCAACTCGTCAAGAACGGCATAGCCCGAGGCTACATCAAAGCACAATAAACAATAACACCACTATTCATCATATAATAATTCAATAAAATCAATACAATTATGAAACGTTTTTTTTACTTAGCAGCATTGACTGCCTGTGTACTCTCCCTTCTCTCGGCATGTGGCGGCTCCAGTGCCCCCTTTGGCAATGTGCCTGACATCGTTAACGATGCTATACAGCAATACGAGGAATTCAAGAAAGAGGCAAAACAGACAAAAGATAAGTCGGAAAAATCTTTCGAGAAAATGATGAAAAAGGAGATGAAACTATGGACGAACACTGCCAATAAAGTGAAAAAAGAGAGCAATCGCATACAAGGGCGTACCATCCCATGCGTTGGTGGCGATGCAGCCTACGATTTCATGAAAATCAACAAAGTCGTTATCGACACCGTTAGATTTGAACGTCAGACAGCTCTTGTACACCTCAGTTTCATCCCCGATGCTAAAGGCACTACACTCAGTAGAGAGAATAAGATCTATTTCGTTTTTCTGGACAAGGACGGAAAGAAGATACAGAAAGGCTATACAGATGCTGTCTATCTGACTGAAATCGTCCCTGTGGGGAAATTGAGTAGCGTTCCTCCCGAGCGCTGGAATGACCTGAAAGAAATACGCTTCCTCACCGCCGAAGAAGCAAATCAATTCTAACAGACAAAAGGCACTTATCAACATTTAAACTATATAATCATGAAACAACTGTTTAAAATCGTAGCGGTTGCCACGGCCACACTCATGTTTACGGCATGCAACAACGTTTCCAGCGACCAAGACACCACTCAGAGTGATACAATAGCCACCGTCACCGAGCAGACAGCACCTGCCCAACCCGTAATCACCGATCAAGGCATTGCACCCGTCCTGATTGGTGCAGACATCAACGACGTGCCCGAATCTGTCGAGGGACTGTATGTCAAGCATGAGTATAAGAGTTTCGATGACGTGGATGACGAGGAACGTGGCTGGAACGATGTGGATGGCTGGTACTTCTATGACGCCGATGGCAACGAACTCTTTGCCGCCGAAACAGTCGAGAAAGACGGCAAGAACATCATTTACAGCATTTTGGTGTTCTCGCCAACTATCAAAACGACACAAGGTGCTCACGTGGGCATGAGCCGCCAAGAACTTGCAGCCATCGATGGTGCAAAATATATTGCGCCTGATCCTGAAGCCGATTATGAGATCCACATCTTCGAACTGGGCAAGATCACTATCACGATGGACTGGGAGAACAAGAATGCCTCTGACATGAGACTCCTCGAAGAGAGCCTCCTCGATTTCTAATTTGATTCACATTCATTTAAAAACCAAACGCATGATGAAACAACTATTCAATTCTATTCTGCTACTGGCTGGACTGCTCTTCAGTTTTGCAGCTAACGCCTACGACTTCCAGGCTGGCGGTATCTATTACAACATCAACACAGGAGGAGTCTCGGTCACCGTGACCACTGGTGACAACAGTTTCCGCTACAGCGGCGATATCACCATCCCGGCTACTGTCAGCAACGACGGAAAGACCTACAATGTCACAGCTATCGCCTACCAAGCTTTCTACAAGTGTTCTGAACTTGAATCCATAACACTCGGCAGTAAGATCAAGACCATCGGGGACAATGCTTTCAGGTACTGCACGGCACTCAAGGCCGTCGCCATCCCTAACAGCACCGAGACGATGGGAAGCTACGCATTCAGCGGATGCACAAACCTGAAAACCATCACCATCGGCACAGGGCTGAAAGCCATCCCTGAAAACGCTTTCTCTGGAACTCTGGTCAATAATGTCACGATACCGGGTAATGTCGAGACCATTGGGGCAGCGGCTTTCAGCGGATGCGATCACCTCACCCAGCTCAACATACAGGAGGGAGTCGTCAATATCAACAGCTATGCTTTCAGCGAGTGTTCCACTCTGACGGCTGTCGTGATTCCCAACACCGTCAAGACTATAGGCTATGAAGCCTTCTATAAGTGTTATGAACTGGAAGAACTCATACTCGGCAGTAAGGTCAAGACCATCGGGGACAATGCTTTCAGGTACTGCACGGCACTCAAGGCCGTCGCCATCCCTAACAGCACCGAGACAATGGGAAGCTACGCATTCAGCGGATGCACAAACCTGAAAACCATCACCATCGGCACAGGGCTGAAAGCCATCCCTGAAAACGCTTTCTCTGGAACTCTGGTCAACAATGTCACGATACCGGGTAATGTCGAGACCATCGGGACAGCGGCTTTCAGCGGATGCGCTCACCTCACCCAGCTCAACATACAGGAGGGCGTCATCAATATCAACAGCTATGCTTTCAGCGAGTGTTCCACTCTGCCGGTCGTCATGATTCCCAACACCGTTAAGACTATAGGCTATGAAGCTTTCTATAAGTGTTATGAACTGGAAGAACTCACACTTGGCAGTTTGGTTAAGACCATCGGCGACAATGCTTTTAGGTACTGCAATGAACTCAAGACCATTACCTCCTGTAACGAGATTGCTCCTAAAATGGACAGCGAAAACTGCTTTTCGGTCTATCAGACGGCCAAACTCTACATCCCCATTGGTGCCTCGGCCAGCTATCAATCGACCAATTACTGGCACAAGTTCACCGATATCCATGAAACGAATACGGGAAATAAGCCGAAGGAAGGAGACGTAAACCATGATGGAGAAGTTAATATCGCCGATATCAACTACATCATCAAAATCATCCTGAACAACTAAACAACCCTTTGCAAATACTATATTCGTTTATGAAAAAGATCATTTTTACTCTCATCTTTGCGCTAGCCACCCTAGCCCAAGCCGCCGCCTATCCCACCTTTGAGAAAAACGGCATCTACTATGATATCCAATCTGGCGATAGCACCGTCTATGTGACTAATGGCAATAGTGCATATACTGGCAACGTGACTATCCCCAGTCATGTCAACTACAACGACAAGAGATATGATGTCATCGGTATCACTGGTACCGCTTTTAACGGAAACACAGAACTCTTAAGTGTTTCAATTCCGAATTCAGTAACAATTATCGCTGATGGCCATAGCGGTTACTATCGTGGGGCATTTCGTGGTTGCACCAGCCTCACAAGTATAACTCTACCCAATAGTATTACTTATCTCGGCGGTTGCGCATTCGAAAATTGTTATAATTTATCAAATGTAACCTTAAGCAATAATCTTCAAACTATTGCATGGAGTGCATTTGCGAATTGTCGATCTCTCACGAGCATCACGATCCCTAATAGTGTTAAAAGTATCGCAGGCTTTAGTGGATGTACTGCTTTGACAAGTGTCACCATCGGTAATCATGTCGAGACCATCGATGGTTATACATTTAGAGGCTGTTCAAGCCTAACGAGTATAACAATTCCTAATAGCGTGACATCCATCGGAGGGTTTGCCTTTGAGGGTTGTACGAGTCTTGCTTCTGTTATACTCGGAAATGGATTAACAAGAATTGGCGGCACTGGAGCTGATTATTGGAATACATTTGCAAATTGTACATCATTAAAAGAAATTGTAATCCCTGATAATGTAAAGACAATTACCCATTCTGCATTTGCAGGCTGTACTGCACTAGAAAGAGTTACACTGAGCAACTCATTAGAAATATTGGATGATAAGATGTTTGATGGTTGTATATCATTAACCAGCGTCAACATTCCTGCAAGTGTCACCAGTATCGGTTGGGGGGCTTTCAGAAATTGCCGCAGCCTACCTGCCATTACGATTCCAAACCATGTTGAATCGATTGGTAGTTCTGCTTTTTATGGCTGCACTAGCTTGAATGAAGTATCTATTCCTTCTAGTGTCACATCTATTGAAAAAGAGACTTTTAGTGGCTGTACCGGTCTCACGAGTCTGACCTTCACGCCAGGAGAAGATCAATTAACCATTGGTGAAAGTGCCTTTAACAACTGTACAGGCCTATCCTCGTTGACCTTGCCTGGCAATGTCTATGCCATCGGAAAATCTGCCTTTATCAATTGCACCGGATTGGCTAATGTCACTCTCCAGCCTGGGGTTACCACGATAGGCGAATCTGCATTTCAAGGCTGCACACGCATGTCCCGACTGACCTTAAACGAGGGCGTAACCAACATTGGCAGTAACGCCTTTAACGGATGTACACGCCTAACGACAGTGAGCCTACCCAGTACGGTTCTTTCGCTAGGCTACCATTGTTTTGAGAATTGCACTAGGTTAAACTCTATTTTATTGAACAACGGACTAAAGAACATTTATGGATGGGCTTTTCAAGGATGCACCTCATTACAAGAATTAATCATCCCCAATACTGTTACATTTCTGGGAGTTGGTCTCTTTTATGGTTGTACATCATTAGTAGAAATGACAATACCCAGTAATGTGTCAACAATAGAAGAAGGAAGCTCAGGCGTAAATCCTTATGGATTATTTGAGAAATGCTCTTCTCTTAAAAAAGTGACATTTGAGAACGATTTAAATAAAATACCCAACTTTTGTTTCCGTGATTGTTCAAGCCTTGAAGAGGTTATCACTGGTAGTAACATCACTGCTATTGGCTTCTATTCTTTTCAGAATTGTACTTCTTTGAGGCAGTTCATTGTTCCCGAAAAAGTCACAACGATAGATATGTGGGCATTTAGTGGTAGCGGATTAATCAGTATTATTCTGCCCAACAGCGTGACAGCCATTGGGGAGGGAGCCTTTAGAGATTGCTTAAGTTTAGATTCTGTCTCATTGAGCAATAATCTTGTCTCGATGGGTCAATATGCATTCTATGCTTGTCGGAGCCTAAAGTCTATCACCATCCCTAAATCCCTAACATACATTAACGGTTGGGCATTCAATTATTGCACTTCGTTAACCTCTGTTACCATCAACAACAACATTATCGGAAACTATATGTTTAAGGATTGTACCGGACTGACCGCATTAGTAACTCCCGACAACTTGACTAAAATCGGTAGCTATGCATTTAGCGGTTGCACTGGCATGAAGACAGTGACTTTGGGCCGTAATTTGACAACCCTGGGGGGAGACGCTTTTGCTGGGTGCAACAACATAGAGACGGTGATTTCGCGCAGTGAGATAGCTCCGACAATGGGTAATGCTAATTGCTTTACTAACACGGTCTATAATAACGCGACGCTCTATATTCCCATTGGGGCGACTGAGGACTATGAGTTGACAGATTATTGGTACAAGTTTGCCAATATTGTTGAGAAGGATCTTGATGTCATCCCGGGTGACGTGGACGGTGACGGCCGTTTGACCATCGGTGACGTGACGGAACTCATCGACATTTTGATCAGAGGTGGCGGTGCCGGCAGTGCCGACGTTGACGGTGACGGCCGTGTGACCATCGCTGATGTGACCGAACTCATCGACCGACTACTCGCTGGCGAAAACAACTAACGTCACATAAACAACGATTTTCCAAATAGAGGCGGCCCCCAACAGTCGGGAGCCGCCTCTTAAAAGGTTTCAGATATTCGAGTTTAGAGATATTTATCGTTTCTGCTCTATTGCAAGTTATGTTAGGTTTTTCTAAACTCTAAACTTGAATAAATCACTTCACGATGACCTTCTGGCCGTTGTGGATGTAGATGCCAGCGGGCAGGTTAGCGGGATCCATCTTCTGACCCATCAGGTTGTAGTAGATGTTGTCGCCCTTCACCTCTGTAACGATCTCGTTGATCGAAGTCTTGGTCTTGGTGGTGAAGATAACCGACTCGGTCCAAGCGCTCACGCCATACTCGTTAACGGCCTGTACCTGTACCTCATAGGTGGTTTCCTCGTCCAGATTCTCGATGATATAGTTCACATCATCAAGGTTATAAACATAGATCCACTCAGCCTCCTCAACGGGCTCAGGAATTTCACCAATCAAGATGTCATCTACATTCAGGCGGAACATGTCATAAACGTTGTAGTGACGGATAGCCACATAACCAGTCTGGCCCTCATACTCGCTCAAGTCGAAGGTGTATTCGGTCATCTCACCAGTGGCAGTGAGATCATCACTGATCTTCACGAAGCTGCTAGGATCGGTGGGATCGCCGGTGCATACATACACTGCAAATACCTCACTAGCATAGCTAGCATCCTGGCCACATGCCCAGAACGACAGGTTGCCCTGGAGGGTTACCTCGGGTGATATGAGCCAGTTGTCAGGATAGAGAATACCGCTCATATAGCTGGCTGAGGTCACGTGTCCAATGCCGCTGTGGTTCTTATAGTTCTCACCGGTGAGGTGATACCATGCATAGCCGTCGCCATCAGCGTCGATGGTGGTCCAGCCACCAGGCAGTGAGGTGTCGGTGTTACCCTGGGTGTCCTCCTCAAAGTCCCAGAGGTAGCCAGTGGCCTCGGGTTGCTCGGTGTAAACGCGATAACGCAGGTTCCAAACGGTGTCATCCTCGTCGTCCCACATAACAGCAGCATTGTCCTGACCGGGCTCTACCAAAACCTCAACGGGAGTGGTGGGCATGGGAACGGTCAAGGGCATACCGGTGGTGATGTAGTCAACATACACGCGGAAGCAGTCATAGCAGTCGTAGTGACGAATGGCGATGCAACCCAATTGACCCTCATACTCACTCAGGTCGAAGGCGTACTCGGTCCACTGAGTGGGTGCGATGATGTCCTCTGAAATCTTCACGAAGTCATCTACTGTCTCAGGATTGCCAACACAAACGTAAACAGCGATCTTGTCTGACCAGTAGCTGCTATAGTTCATGGCAAAGAACGACAGGCCCTCGCCAAGTTCCAGCATGGGAGAAATCAGCCAGTTGTCGGGATCGAGCGCATTGCCATAGAAGCTGCGCGAAACCAAGCTGTAGGTGCCGCCATTGCAGCTGTAGTAGTTGTCTACTTCCCAGCTGTAGCTGTCGCCGTCAGCGTCAAAGCTGGTCCACATGTCAAGCTGGTCCTGGGTCTCGAAGTCCCAAACGGTCTTTTCGCCCCTAGTCATTTCAACAGTTGGGATGGCGCCCCAAACGGTGGCCTTCATCGGAACGATGTTCACCATCTCGGTGCGGTCCGTAGTCCTCATATCCTGGGACTTGGTAGCAAAAGTCTGTTGGGCCATCACTGGCAGTGCCAATGCAGCCATCAAAAGTAAAACTAATTTCTTCATAAGCTCGAAAAATTTAAAAGTTAAACAAAAAGAAATGATTTTCGCATCAAATATACAACATATTCTTGGATTTTTCAATAGAACTCCAATAAAACTAAAGAAAAACCGAAAAAAACTAAAAGAAATGATAGGAAATACTATCAGAATGGATAGCCCACCGAGAAGTGAAACTCGCTGTCACGCTTGAAACGGGGATGCAGCAAGGGCCAATGCTCCTGACCACTGGCAGGATTGTGGGCCTTCATACCCATATCGACGCGCACCAGGAAATATTTAAAATCCAAACGGATGCCTGCGCCATAGGCTGCCGCAATCTGTTCATAGAATTTGTCGAACTTGAACACGCCACCCTGCTGGTCTTCATAGTCCTTAATCGTCCAGATGTTGCCTGCATCCAAGAACAGGCCCAGTTCAACAACCCAAAACAGTTTGGCGCGATATTCAAGGTTGACATCAAAGCGGATGTCGCCACACTGGTAGATGAAGTTGGAAAGGCTGTTATTACTGTCATAGCTGCCCGGGCCCAGGGTGCGCACACCCCAGCCTCGCACACTGTTTGCGCCACCGCTGTAGAAACGTTTCTCAAAGGGTAACACGTCACTGTTGCCATAGGGAATCGCAACACCGGCACCCACATGGAAGGCAAGGCTCTGACGACGGTCAAAATAGTGGGTGATGGAGTAGTCGGCATCGGCCTTGAAATATTGAGAATATCTGATACCCATAGCCTTATAACTACCATTATCGTCAGCTTTCTGCCTCGAGAGGTGCGACAGGCCATAAAGCAGATTGCCTGCCGTCTCGGCATTGGCACGGATAGTGAAGACATCCCTCTGGAAACGTCCCATCTGCAAGACGTTCATCTCGGCCTTGTTGGTGCGATAAAAATTGTAGCCCATCCGCATAATCAAGTGGTCCTGGTAGCTGTAGTAAAGCAATGGATTGGTGATGCGGTTAAAAAACTCCTCGTTGAACTTGGGCACACTGATAACGCTCAAGTCAAACAATGTGAGCGTGTGGGCCATGCGGCGGCTTCGCTCGGTCCACTGGTAACGCCACGCTCCACCGGCGATGATGCGGGTGTACTCGGGACGGGCCTGGTAATCAAAGTTCACGGCAAAGGCGGTCGAGGCCTGGATTTTGTGCTTGAACGACCGTTTCAAGAAGGGGAACATGAACTTGGGGAACGTGAGCCCCAACTCGGTGGAGTACTCGCTGTAGTTATCGTTGATAAGGCCACTGATGTTACCCGAGATACTCTCATAGGAGACCTTAGCCTTGGCACTCAGCACCTCGGCTCCCTTGAAAATGTTGCGGTGTTCATAATCCAGTCCTACACCAAATCCTAAATCACCCTCGCTGTTGGTTCCCTCGAGCGAAACCGATACCGTCTGTGACTTGTCGGGCTGCAGCAGCACATAGGCGTCCACCATGAGCACACCGTCCACATCTCCAAGCGGTCTCACGTCGATATTGATCTGCTTCAAGATGTTCAAGCGTCCTAAAGCCTTATAAGTGCGAGTGATGGCCTCGGCATTATACAGTTGCCCGGGCTCGATGTAGTTGCACTCGTCCAGCACATCCAGGCGCAGATACCTGTCATAGGGTTCAATCACCTTGATACCACTGGACAATGTCACGGTATCCAGGCCCCAAAAGCCATCGTGCATCGCAACCGGGTCATAGTCGGTAACATATACCACATCGCGCACGTAGAATGGCTCATGCTCGGTGTAGTAAGGCATGCGGTCGCTATGGTAAGGATCACGGCTGTTGAGCGTCAAGTCAACAGCACGCGAATTGGCCGCCGTGTCGGCAAGGAATGTGATATACTCCTTGTTGAAGGCATAGTAGCCATGGTTGCGCAGGTTCTCGGTGATGCCCTGCCGCCATTCATCCAGATGGTTGTAATTCAACAGATCGCCCTCGTGAACCGTAAACCGTGCCGAGTCGGCCAGGATGATTTCACGCAGCGTCTCATCGGGGATGTCATAATCAATGGAACGGATATAATAAGGCTCGCCCAGCGTGACGTCATAGTTGATGCGTGCCTTGCGCTTGGCACTGTCGGTCTCCACACGATAGGACACCGTGTTGTTCATAAATCCGCGGTTGCTCAATGCAATATGAAGCTGGTCGGCACTTGAGACAGTAAGTGTGCTGTCATAAATGACAGGGGGTGTTCCCACACGCTGAATCCAACGGTTGAACCAATTGGCACTATCCCTGCCCGACAGGTTATAGAAGGCCAGCTGAAGTTTCAAGCCGCCCAGCACGCGATGATTGGCATTCTGGCGAAGGTAATTGACCAGCTGTGCCTGCTCCACCTCCTTGTGAGGGTCAGCAATGTTGATGTTTACCTTGTCAAGCAACAGTTTGCCCGGCGGCACATGCTTGGTGGAACTGCATGATGGCAGCAATGCCATGACCACCATGGCCATAGCAAAGCCCGTCAATATTCTGCCAAACCAGCCCCTCATTGCTCAAAAACAGCAAACACCTAACTTTTCAATATCTCTCGGTAAAATTGCGCTGAGCCTTATCCATCAGCAAGTCAAAGGACGGATCGGTGCGCAAGGCCTTGAGGTTGACAGGAGACAGCTCATCAAACTGCAGATGGTAACGGCTACCATATCCCAGATCGATGGCTTTCTGCAGATATTCCATAGCCTTGAAATTGTCGCCTCGCTGTGCCATGAACAGGGCGGCATAATAGAAATTCTCCCCTCCAGGCTGGTTAACCGATGTGATGTGCTGGAGCCAGCGCAGGGCATCATTGTCGCGTCCCATTTCATTCAGGCCGAATCCCTTGAGATCATACACGTCATCGCTCAAGCGGGTCAATGTGTTGTAATCATCGAGGGACAGGCGCATGTAATTCAGGCGTTTCAGCACAGCGGCACGGGCCAGCAATGCCTCAGCGTCACCAGGCTCGTTGGCAACAGCGGCATTAAGGTAGCCCAGCGCCTCCTTGTCCTTGCCCACCGACGACAGCAACGAGGCTTTCGCAATGAGCATGGGCACATATTGGGGAGCGATTGTTGAACAACGGTTCAGCACTTCCATGGCCTCATCAAAACGGCCGCCCTCGCCCACATTATACTCGGCGAGCGATTTTACCAAATAATACTCAGGTTGGGACGGGTCACGATTCAATGCTTGATCGGCAGCAGCCAATGCCTCGTCAAATCTTGCCAGTTCCAAATAGGACTTGGCCAAATTGTAATACAGCGTGTGATTCTCATACAAGCCGTTGCGCTTGATGTAATTCAGGTCACGCAAAGCCTGGCCATAACGGCTGTGGTCAATCGCAATGTTAGCGCGCAGATAGCGGTACAGACCGCCTTGGTCAGCACTCATGTCAGCCATTGTGGCCAGCGAGTTCATCACATCGTCATAATGGACGTCACTCAAATCGAACAGATGCTTGGCGGCAGTGCCTCCGTCACCCACCGACATGCCCTTCAACAGATCTTTGATTGCGGCATCAACGTTGCCCTGACGGGTGTAGATATCAGCACGGTTCACATATACCTGAGGCTCAACACGGAAGAGGTCCACGGCCTTGGTGGCCTGCTCGATGGCACCCTTGGAATTACCACGGGCTTGTTCCACTTGTGCCAGACCATACATTGCATCATAGTTCATCGACTCAGAACGCAGGATGGTCTTGAAGGCCTTCTCGGCAGCATCAAGGTTGCCGGCCTTGAGGTTGATCTTGGCAATCAGATCGGTACATGCCAGTGACTTGGGCTGCAGTTCCTGGGCCATACGAAGGTCGGCCAACGCACCGTTATAATCACGACGTGCATCACTGATGCGGGCGCGCAGGACGTGCTCGTCAAAACGCAACTCCTTATCGGTCTTGGGCGTGAGCAGCATCGCCTGGTTCACGTCGGCAATGGCCGCAGTGTATTCGCCATTGTAAAAATGCTGGTGGGCCCTGGCAAACAATGTGTTGTAGTCGTTGGGATCCTTGGCAAGCTGCTCATCATAGACCTTCATCACGGCATCGGTGATTTTGTCCCTCAACAGAGCATCGCTACCCTGAGCCATGGCAATCATCGGCCACAAGATGGCGACGAACAGGATAATGGCACATCTGATATATTTCATAAGATATCTATTAATTACTTTTTGATTTACAGCTTATTATCAATCTTTATGATTGTCTCGCGCAACTGGGATAAGCGGTTGAGCAAACCCTCCAGCAAGTCCAAGCGCAGCATGTTGGCACCATCACTCTTGGCCACCGAGGGATCCTGATGCGTCTCCAGGAACAAGCCATCGGCGCCAGCAGCGATAGCCGCACGGGCCATGGTCTCTATGAGTTCGGGACGGCCACCGGTCACGCCACCGCCCTGATTGGGCTGCTGCAGGCTATGGGTAATATCGACGATGACTGGAGCGAATGCCTGCATCACAGGAACACTGCGAAAATCCACCACCAGATCCTGATAGCCAAAAGTCGTGCCACGCTCGGTGATAGCGACATCGTCATTACCGGCATCTCGTACCTTTTGTACGGCAAAGCGCATCGACTCTGGAGCGAGGAACTGACCTTTCTTGATGTTTATCATGCGGCCCGTGTGGGCAGCAGCTACCAGCAATTCGGTCTGACGGCACAGGAAAGCGGGTATCTGAAGCACGTCAACATATTCAGCAGCAATATCGGCCTCAACGGGCTCATGGATATCGGTCACGACAGGAATCTTAAAAGTCTCGCCCACCTTGCGCAGGATGCGCAGCGCCTTCTCGTCACCGATACCGGTAAACGAATCCATGCGCGAGCGGTTCGCCTTGCGGTAACTGCCCTTGAACACATAGGGGATGCCTAGTGTCTGGGTAATCTTCATAGCCTTTTCAGCTATGTCCAGTGCCATCTCTTCGCCCTCTATCACACAGGGACCTGCCAGAAGGAAGAAATTGTGCTGCGGCGATGCCATCAATTGTTTTATCATATCGCTTTACTTTATTTCGTTAGTAGTGTTATTTTCCTTGTTGGGCATTCATGTCTAAGGCATGAATGGCTGCTACGGCCATGAGGCCGGCAGTCTCGGTGCGCAGGCGACTCTCTCCCAGCGTGACAGGGACAAAACCTGCAGCAGTGGCGGCCTGCACCTCCTCGGGGCTGAAATCGCCCTCGGGGCCAATGAGTACCATCACATCGCCACCAGGCTGGTAGGCGCTAGCCAAGGTGTGGCGCTGCTCGCGCGGCAGCAAGGCGTCACAGTAGGCGATGCAACGGGTGCCGTCAAAACCCTCGGCAATGACATCCATGATAGATGTCATCTCATCGAGTTGCGGCAAGGTTGCCTTGAGCGACTGTTTCATGGCAGCAACCATGATTTTCTTCAGTCGTTCGGTCTTGAGCACCGTGCGCTCGCTGTTGTGGCAACGCAGAGGAATGATGCGGTCCACTCCCATCTCCACGCATTTTTCAACGAGCCACTCGATGCGGTCCAGATTCTTGGTCGGCGCGATAGCCAGCACAATCTGGTGTCCCCAGTGGGGCGTTTGTTTTTTCTTGTCCAGCACCTCGATGGCGCACCGTTTTTGATGCGCCATCGTGATGCGGCAAGTGTATAGGGTTCCGTTCCCGTCCACCACCTCGATGGTGTCGCCCTCGCCCATGCGCAGCACCCTGACGCAGTGCTTGGAGTCCTCCTCACCTAGCGTTAACGTGTCGGCAATATCGGGGCAATAGAAACGGTGCATCGTTTACAATTATTCTGTTCTCTCGTGTTTGTACTTGAACAGGAACATGAACGACACGGCTACCACAAGGGCAAACGCAGCGAAGATGTACCATGCCGTACTCCAGCTGGTCGGGGTGTTACCCACCAGGAAGCCGTCCTCGGTCCAATGACACAGGCTGTTGACGATAGCACCTGCAGCCAGCGTACCGATGGTAGCGCCCAGACCATTGGTCATGAGCATGAAC
>JAEEGL011885276.1_pt1 | contig 16501 bp, 17 predicted proteins | sample 9134231 | NCBI WGS metagenome assembly JAEEGL01 (sample SAMN16246548, study PRJNA631951) | gut metagenome | biome: gut microbiome; feature: rumen; material: fiber-attached | host: Bos | place: Iran: Karaj | collected 2018-10
AGTGTATCATATACATAGAGAGGCAAGTGAAAATACAACAAACAACAGGGAAGAGTTAAAAGCTATTCTCTATTGTCTAAAAAAGTTCGGAAAAAACATTTATATAGAAGATAACTTTAATATAGATATTCCTATTGTATATAGCGATAGCGCCTATGCTATCAACACTTACACTAATTGGATGTTCTCTTGGGAACGAAATAATTGGTGTAAAGGAGATAATCAAAAAGCAGAAAATCTTGATATTATTCAAGAGTATTTTGATTTATATTCAAAAGGATATAGAATAGATTTACAAAAAATAAAAGGACATAGTGGAGATTTTTGGCATGACTTCGCTGATAACTTAGCGGCAAACCGTCTTCCACTATCGAGGTTAAATAATGAGTGAAAACATAATTCAAACACCAATAGTAGAAGAAGTAGAACAAAGTTTTCTTGATTATAGTTTAAGCGTTATAACTGATAGAGCAATCCCAAGCGCTGAAGATGGTTTAAAACCAGTAGCAAGAAGAATTTTATGGGATATGTATGATAAAGGTTATACAAATAATAAGAAATTTGTTAAGTGCGCGCAGCCTGTTGGTGATACAATGGGCCGTTTTCATCCTCACGGTGATAGCTCTATCTATGGAGCACTAGTTTGGCTATCTCAACCCTGGAACATGAGATATCCATTGATAGACTTCCATGGAAATAATGGTAGCCGTGATGGTGATGAGCCAGCCGCATATAGATATACCGAGTGTAAATTATCTAAATTAGCAGAAGAAACTTTGGATGGAATTAAAAAAGATTCTGTCGATTGGATTAATGCTTATACAGATGAAGAACAAGAACCAGTATATTTACCAGGTTTAGTGCCAAATTTATTAATTAATGGCACTTCTGGAATTGCTGTAGCGATGGCTTGTAGCTTCGCCCCACATAATTTAAATGAAATTATGGACGCAATTATATATACTGTTGAGAATCCAGAATGTGAATGTAAAGAACTTTTACAATTTGTTAAAGGCCCTGATTTTCCTACTGGAGGATTAATAATTAATAAAGATGAATTGGCAAGTGCTTATTTAACTGGAAAAGGAAGGGCAAGAATTCGTGGAGAATATGAAATTGAAAACAAAACTGGAAAAACTTCTATAGTCTTTACATCTATCCCTTATAAAGTGTCAAAAGAAAATCTTATTATTGACATTGATAAGAAGTGTGAGACAGGGGAGTTATCTGGCATCTCGGCTATTCGAGATGAATCCAACAGTCTAGGAGTTAGATTTGTTATTGAACTTGAACGCGGTTTTGACCCAGGCTCAGTCATTGCGAAACTCTTCAAATTAACAAATTTAGAAACTACATATAGTTTTAATCAAGTTGCTTTGTATGATAAGAATCCAAGATTATTTAATTTAAAGCAATTAATTCAAATTTATATAGAGCATCAAAGAAAAGTATTGCTTCGTAAAACTGAATTTGATTTAAAAAAGGTAGAAGCAAGAATTTTTATTTTAGAAGGATTATTAAAAGCCCTTGAAGATATTGATAATGTCATTAAACTTATTAAATCTTCAGAAAGCGCGGCAAAGGCAAAAATTGCCTTAATGGAAAAATATAATTTCGCTGAAGTTCAAGCAAAAGCAATTCTTGATATGAGATTAAGTAAATTAGCAAATCTTGAAAGAATTGAAGTTGAAAATGAGCGAAATGAGAAATTAGAAGAATCTAAAAAATTAAGAGCAATTATTGAAAATCCAAATCCAGAATTAATAAAATTATTTTCTGAATTAAAAACTAAATATGGCGATGCTCGTAGAACTACTATTACTCAAGTAACAGTTTCAAAAGAAGAGAAAGAAATTGAATTTGTTGAGCCAGAAACTTGTGTTGTAGTATTAACTGAAGGCGGTAGTGTAAAGAGAGTTCCTACCAAGAATTTCCGCATCCAGAAGAGAAATGGAAAAGGAGTAAAAACTCAAGATGATATTACTTCGGCGGTTATACGAACTAATACTATCGACCAGCTTATGATATTTACTAACCAAGGCCGCATGTATAGACTCTTGGTTGATACGATTCCAGAAGGAACAAATACTACAAAGGGAACATCAATTAAGTCGCTTGTTGCTATGGAAACTGGTGAAGAACCAGAAATAATTTACTCTATATATAGAGATACATCCGATCAATTTGTATTATTTGTTACTAAAAATGGAACCATTAAGAAGACAAATCTTAATGAATATATTAATACAAAGAAGAAAACTGGTATTGGAGCTATTAATCTTCGAAAAGGAGATAGCCTCGCCGCAGTCACTCTAATTGATACAGAATCTCAAATTATGATTGTAACTCATAAGGGATATGTATTAAGAATGAAATCTTCTGATATTTCGCCTTCTTCTCGTTTGACTATTGGTATAAAAGGTATAAATCTTGGTGCCGATGATTATGTCGTCGCCGCGCTTCCAATTAGAAATTTAAATGATGATTTAGCATTATTTACCGCTGATGGATATGGCAAAAAGATTGGACCAAAAGATACAATAGTTCAGAGCAGAGGTGGAAAAGGAGTCCAGTGTTATAAAGGTAATAGTTATATAACTTGTGCGGCGATGATAGAAGATTCAGACCAGATATTACTTTGCGGAGATAAGAACTCCATATGTATATCGGCCGCAGATATTCCATTGTTAGGTCGAGCTACACAAGGTAATGCGATGCTAAAAGGTAATATGATATTATCCGCAACAAAAGTTTAAAGAGGAAGTTTTATCTTCCTCTTTTTTTACTTTTAAAAAAAATTATGTTATAATATATAAAGAAAGAAAAAAAGGAGTCCGATATGCCAAAATCAGATATAGTAATGCTTCGGGATTTTTATACTAATTCTATGGATGAAATGCGAGATTTATGTAAGTATTTAAACATCGCAACCGAAGCATATGATGATGGAAATCCATTAATTTCAGACAGAGAATGGGATGATAAGTATTATCGTTTATGTAAGCTAGAAGTTGAGACTAATATAATTCTTCCTGAATCTCCAACACAAAAGATTTACTTTGAAATTAAAGATTTCCTTCCCAAAATAACTCACGAGCATCCTATGCTATCTCTTGATAAGACTAAAGAAATTTCTGAAGTTGAATCATTTTTAGGAGATAGAGAATGGGTTGCTATGGGTAAAATGGACGGACTTACTTGTTCTTTAACCTATGAGAATGGATACTTGGTTCGCGCAGAAACAAGAGGTAATGGTATAGAGGGTGAAGATATTTTACATAATGCGAAAGCAAATCTAACTATCCCTCAAACAATTCCTTTTAAAGAAAAGATTGTCATTGATGGTGAAATTATCTGTACTTATGATAATTTTAGAAGATTCAAAGATAGCTTTAAAAATCCTCGTAATTTCGCCGCAGGAAGTATTAGATTATTAAATTCTAAAGAAAGTAGAGATAGGTTTCTTACTTTTGTAGCCTGGGATGTTATTGAACCATTTCCAGGAGTTCCATTTAGATTAAGAGACCAATTATTCGCTTGTCAAACTATTGGCTTCCATATCACCCCCTTGGAAATAAGCACAGATTCAAATGTTCGTGATGCTATTGAATTTATTAAATATAGCTGCGGACAATTTCGATTTCCAATAGATGGAGTAGTATTTAAGTTTAATGATTTAAGCCTGCGTGATTCTCTTGGTTCTACATCTCATCATTTTAATAATGCGATTGCGTATAAGTTTTTTGATGAATTATATGAAACAAAATTGCGAGATATTGAATGGACGATGGGTAGAACTGGAGTTTTGACCCCCGTTGCGATTTTTGACCCTGTGGATGCTGATGGCTCTATCATAGAGCGGGCTAGCCTACATAATATAAGCGTAATGGAAGAAATTCTAGGAGCAGCATACAAAGGGCAAAAAATACAAGTATTTAAAGCGAATCAAATCATCCCACAAATAGATTCAGCTGAAGGCCAAGAGGCCGGAAAAGAAGTTGAATTTATAGAAATTCCTAAAATTTGTCCTGTGTGCGGCCAGCCAACGCAGATTATACCTAATGCTTTGGATGATGTGCGGCTGTTGGTATGTTCTAATCCTAATTGTGAAGGTAAGCTAATTAATAAATTAGACCATTATCTCGGAATTAAAGGAATTAACGCAAAAGGAATATCTAAAGCCACCCTTGAAAAATTAATTGAATGGGGTTGGGTTACAAGTATTTGTGATTTATATAATTTGAAAGAATATGCCGCACAATGGATGAAACAGGATGGTTTTGGTGAAAAATCAGTAAATAAAATTCTTGATTCAATTAACGAATCTTCCAAGGAATTGAGTTTAGATAAGTTTTTATGTGCGTTAGGTATCCCTCTCATAGGGTCTACGGTGTCAAAGGAGTTAGCTAAGATATTTGATTCATATTCAGATTTTAGAAATGCTGTAGATTCTGGATATAAATTTTATGATTTGCCTAATTTTGGAATTGAAAAACATAATGCGATTATAAAATTTGATTATACTCAAGCAGATATTTTAGCAAAAAATTATGTAACTTTTGGTAAAAAAGAAACAACTGAAGTAACTAATAATTTAAGCGGTAAAACATTTGTTATTACTGGAAAATTAATAAATTATAAAAATCGAGCAGAATTACAAAAAGATATTGAATCAAGAGGCGGTAAAGTCGTTGGGTCAATTTCTAAAAATACATCATATTTGATAAATAATGATATAAATTCTACTTCATCAAAGAATGTTTCTGCTAAAAAGTTAAACATTCCAATTATTACTGAAGAAGAATTTCAGAATATGCTTTGACTTTTATAAAAATTTTTATTATAATATATATATAAAGTTAAGGAAATGATATGACTAAAGAAGAATTAAAATTTTTAGCTTCAGAAGTGGCGAAGAATGAAATAATAATCAAGTATTCTAAAGATAAAGTAGAAAAAGATAAAGCTGCTGACAGAATTGAAGCAATAGTTAATAATCTAAATACTTTGGACGACATTTTAGAGTTGGATATTGCGGTTCATGAGTTTTTAGAACAAAATCTTGACTTTATAAAAAATTTTTGATATAATGTTTATGCGAAAAGCAAAATAAACGATTTAATTAAAAGGAGAAAATTTATTATGGCAATGAGTGATAATTCAAAGAAAGTTCTTAATTATTTGAAAGAGATTAATGGCGAGCAAGTAACCGCAGCTGATGTCGCTGCTGCGCTTGGCCTTGAGAAGAGACAGGTAGATGGAATTTTTACTTCTGCTATTCAGCGCAAATCTCTCGGAGTTCGCACACCCGCTGAAATCGAGCTTGAGGATGGAACACATAAGGCTGTGAAGTTCCTTTCACTTACTCCAGCAGGTATGGCTTTTGATCCCGATGCTGTTGAAGAAGCTGAGTAATTATTGAATGATTAGGATACAAGGGGTAGTCTAACGATTACCCCTATTTTTCAATTATGACAAATTTATTTATCGCGTCTGTTATAATTTGTTGCTTGGCAGTCGGCACATTTATTATCTCTTGTAGGCATCTTAATAAGCTAAAAAAGCAAAGAGATAAAATGGAAATGGAGATGGCTGTATGGGAAAATCGTGAGGCAGAAGCACGAAGAAGCTACGATGAGCATGTCCTAGAAACTGAAAAAGCCAAAACTGAACTAGCAGCAATAAATGAATCTTTAAATATAGTAAGACAACAGGCAGATGAGTCTGTAGAATAGTATTATCTAAAACTTAAAGAAAATGCCGAATTGCGTTTTGAATAGGCAATGGAGGCAGAAGCTTATAAGTATCAAGTGGCTTCAGAAGGTTATAAGCAAGAATATGAAAATTGTATTTCTGATATGGCCGCAGCCGCTCACGAATATGGAATAAAAACTCGACAGCTTCTGGATATCTTAGAAGATTTAAAATCAAAAGAGGCGGCCGCGGTCGCCGCACGTAAAAGAGATATGGAAGCTGTAGAAAATGCTAATTATTATCGAATTCAAATTCCTGAATCTGATTTAGAAGAAATCAAAAAATTAAGAGAAGTTGTTCCATATCTTCGAGACCAAGATACTTTAAATAAAGTTATTTATAAAATATATTATGAAAATCCAACTAATGATTTAATTGGACGAGTAGTGGAAAATCATGTTTGTGGTATTTACAAAATAACAAATATCAAAAATGGAATGTGTTATGTTGGTCAAACCACCAATTTCACAAATCGTTGGAAACAACATATTAAACGAGGAGTTGGCGCTGAACCAATGACCCACAATAAATTATATCCAGCTATGATGAGAGAAGGAATACAAAATTTCACTTTTGAAATTATTGAAGAGTGTCCTCCAAGTAAATTAAATGAACGTGAAAGTTACTGGCAAGAGTATTTTAAGGCAAAAGAATTCGGGTATAGTATAAAATGAAATCCCAAGATGTTAATGTTTATACTTATTTTAAAAAAAGGGATAATAATTATTATTATGATTATACAAAAGAAGAAATAAATAATATGATAGCAAAAAATGGTAAAGATGCTTTTATTTATTTTTGTGAATAGTTAGACATTCCTTTTATTGAGTATGAATATAAAGGATTGGAAGAAAGATATCCAGGCAGACCTATTTTAGGTCGCTATTTATCAAAAATGAAATTAGCAAGCTTCCGACCATATACATGGAAGGATAGTAATGATTTAAATGAAAGATATGAAAGTTGGGCGAATAAATGAAATTTGATAATTGTAGAGTTTTTAATTTTGAAGGCGCTTTACGAGGCATGAGAAATCCAAAAAATAGTTGGAATTTAAGTGATAGTCAATTTGGATTCCAAAGAGATGAAGAAAGAGATGACTATATTGAAGATGTAGCCACCGCTTGGGCTGAATATAATGGATATGACTGGGAAAGTACTGAATATAATAAAGCCTATGAAATGGCTATGAAATGGTTATCAGAAAATGGTATTTTAAATACAGATGTAGATGAAGATATTTCAGAATATGCTTATATTGGACCAAAAGATATGAGGCTGGCAAGAAGCCTTATTTTAGGAGGTTCAGAACACCGCAAATTCTTACGCCAAATTTTTGTAACTATAGATATAACAGCTCCTCTTTATTGGTGGAAAGAAATGGATACTTATAAAGTATCTACTGTCGCCAATAGTTGTAGCACAATGCATAAGTTAGCGAATTGTCCGATAGATTATGATAACTTTGAAATGGATGATTTTGAAGAAGATATTGAACCATATGAGGGTAATCCTTTAAATCCAGGAACTAGCATAAAAACCATATGGGATAATTTAATAGCAGATTGTGAAAATCTTCGTAGAAGATATAATGAGACCAAAGATATTAAATACTGGAAAGAATTAGTCCGTCTTCTTCCAGAATCTTGGCTTCAAAAGAGAACTTGGACGGCAGATTATGAAACTTTGAGAAGTATTTATCATCAAAGAAAAAATCATAAACTAACAGAATGGCATCAATTTTGTGAATTTTTAGAAACTTTACCTTACGCAAAAGAGCTTATTATAGAGTAAATTCAACTTTATGCTTAATCGACTTGATTTTTTAAATTAAATTTGGTATAATAATAATAGAAAATTGAGAAAAGAGGTTTCAAATGAAACAAGAGTTTTTAGAATTTTTAGAAAGTTTAATGAAAGCTGCGCCAGAAGTAGTAAATGAGAAGATGACAGATAATGTTAAAAGATTTATTGAAACCTTGTCTGAAGTAGAAGTAGATAAACCAATCATCACAGATAATGGTAAAGTAATTCTTGATTATATGCAGAAAGCCACAGATACGCCGATTATGAAAGCGAAAGATATAGCTGATGGTCTTTTGGTGTCTTCAAGGAAAGTATCTGGTGGGTTAAGAAAACTCGTAACTGATGGTTTTGTTGAAAAAGTAGGTAAAGATCCAGTTATTTATGCCTTAACTGAAAAAGGAAAAAATTTTATTATTGAATAAGGAGAAAAATTAAAATGAAAAAGTCAATGATTAATAGCGTACATGTCGAAGGATTGTTATATTCTCATGATTTGACAGAAAAGGTTACTGGAGAAACTTCAAAGAATCCAGGAACATCATATATCACAGGCTCTATTAATGTTGCGACAGATGATGCTTGTACTAACATTGTAGCAGTTCATTTCACATATGTTGTTCCTACATATAGTCGTAGTAAGTCTGCGAATCCGAATTATCAGATTTTGTCTGATATAGTTAGCGGAAAAGTAAAAAATGTTCTGACCGATGGAAAAGAAAAGGCACAGAAACTTCGTATTGATTCTGCGATTGCGTTAAATGAGTTTTATTCAGATCGTAATGGAGAAGAAGAGCTTGTTAGTGCGAAACGCAATGAAGGCGGATTTATTCATCTTGTATCAGAAATTGATGCCGATGAAAATAAACGTAATACATTTATGACCGATATGGTTATCACTGGAGTAAATATCCTTGAGGCTGATGAAGAAAGAGGACTTCCAGAGAAAGCCAAAGTAAAAGGTTGTATTTTTGATTTTAGAAAATCTCTTCTTCCTGTTGAATTTAGTGCGACAACTAAAGGAGCAATTGATTATTTTGTCGGACTTAATGCTTCTAATCAGAATCCGATTTTTACAAAGGTTTGGGGTCGTGAAATTGCGACAACTGTTGTAAATGAGAGAACAGAAGAGTCAGCGTTTGGTGAAGCTGCGGTAAGAACTACAACCAGTAGCAGAAGAGATTTTGTTATCACAGGAGCGATGAAAGACCCATATGAATGGGATGATGAATCTACATTGACTGCGATAGAGTTAAAGAATATGATGGCAGAAAGACAAACTTATTTAGCAACTCTTAAACAGCGTAGTGATGAATATAAAGCTTCACAGAAAGCAACAGCTCCAAAGTCTGGCGGATTTGATTTTTAATCCGCCACCCTGTAAAGGGCGATAAATAATAAGGAGAAAAAAAGATATGGCAAATTCATTGTTAGATATTAAACCACATAAAGTTAGTAGAAATTTAAAAGGTTATTCAGTATTTTTGTATGGCGCGCCCAAAACAGGAAAGACTACAATGGCTTGTAAATTTCCTAAACATTTACTTTTAGCTTTTGAGAAGGGTTATAACGCTCTTCCTGGCGCCATGGCAATGCCAGTAAATTCTTGGTCTGAATTTAAAAAGATTTTAAGAGAACTTAAAGATCCCGCAGTAAAAGAAGTATATGAAACAGTAATAATTGATACCGCTGATGTTGCTTATCAACTTTGTGAAAAGTATGTATGTCAGCAAGAGAGTAATGAAAAAGTTGATTATGAAACTGTTGGTGATATTCCTTACGGCAAAGGATATAAGTTAGTAGAAAAAGAATTTGATGAAGCTTTAAGAACTATTATTCAGCTTGATTATGGTCTTGTAATTATTAGCCATGAAATTGATAGCACATTTACCGATGAAAAAGGTAAAGAGTTCAATCAGGTTGTTCCAACTCTTGATAAGAGAGGTAGAAAAGTTTGCGAAAGAGCTTGTGATATTATCGCATATGCGAGAAATGTCGATACAGATAACGAAACAGTTTCAAGACTTTTCTTGAGAGGAACTCCAAGATTTGTGGCTGGTTCAAGATTTAAATATATCGCAGATTATATTGATTTTACATATGATAATCTTGTAAATGCGATTGCTGAAGCTATTGATAAAGAAGCTATGGAAAATAGCAATCAATTTGTAACTGATGAAAGAGTAAATCTTGAAGCTGTTAAAAAAGGTTATGATTTTAATGCTCTCATGGATGAATTCCAGAACCTTGTTAGTAAGTTGATGGAAGGTCAGAGTCCTACAATGGCTGGAAAGATTACCAAGATTGTTGAAAAGCATCTGGGTAAAGGAAAGAAAGTTGGAGATTTAACTGCGGAAAGAGCAGAAGATTTGGATTTAATTGTTTATGACCTTAAACAGCTTTGATTTATATATATTTTAATTTTTTCAACCCAGAGTGAAATATCTCTGGGTTGATTTTATATAAAAAATATGGTATAATAATATAAGAAGGAAGGTGTTCAAATATGCCACATCCTGTAAAATGTTATTATTGCGGGCAAACTTTTGATAGAGATTTAGAAGAATATGTTACAATATCTGGAAAAAGAAGATACGCCCATAAATTATGTGCGGAAAATAAAGATATATTAATTACTCCAAAAAATAAAGATTTGGAGAATTTAGAAACATATGTAAAACAATTATTTAAATTAAGTTACGTTCATCCTACTATTCAGAAAGAAATTAAAAAATTTGTTGAAGAAGATGGTTTTTCTTATTCAGGTATTTTAAAAACATTATATTATTATTATGATATTGAAAGAAATAGACCATCATTACTTTCTCCAAGTATTGGAATAGTAGAATATGTTTATCCAAGAGCGAAAGAATTTTATCGAATTTTATATGAAGCACAGCAAGCAAATAAAGATAAAAACATTGAAGATTATAAAAATCCAGAAGAAGTGGTTGTAAAAATATACGCGCCGGAGCGTGAACCTCTGCGTCGTAGAAAATTATTTACATTTTTAGACGAGGAGGTGGAAGAATGACTTATAAAGAATTTGGAAAATGGTGTAACGAACGTGCGGCCGATGGTTGTTGGTCTTTTCAAATCGCAATGTTATGCTGTGAAGAATACTCTAAAGTAGCCAGATTGCCATTCTTTAAAAGACGTAAACAATTAAAAGAAACTATACCAAAGGCATATCAAGATATAGTAGATTTTGTTAATGAGCGTTATGGTTTAGTGGAGGTGATTGAGAGTGGCAAGTAAATATGTTGATGTTTCAGCAGTCATGCAGGTAATTGGATGTGTTTATAATCATCCACAACTGCTAGATTATAGTGATAAATATATTATAACTGATGATGATTTCCCCGATGAATTTCATAGAATTACTTTTGGAGCAATTTACAAAATTTATGAGCTTGGCGCACAAAAGATAACTCTTGAAAATATCGCAGACTTTTTATCAACCCGTCCAAAGGCAGAAGCTGTTTTTAAGAATTTTAAAGGAAATGAATGGCTGACAAAAGTATCTGAAGCCGCAATTTCTAATGCTTTTGATTATTATTATAGTCGTCTTAAAAAGATGTCTTTATTAAGAGCATATGATAATTATGGAATTGATGTAACTGATTTATATGATCCAGATAATATACTTGATGTAAAAAAGAAACAATTTCAAGAAGAATGGCTTGATAATTCTACATTAGAAGATATAGCCTTAAAAATTGATAATAAAATTGATGCGATTAAAGCACAATATGTGAACGACCAGTTTGGAGAAGCATATCAAGCTGGCGATGGAATTATTGAATTAATTGATAAATTAAAGGAGCATCCTGAAGTTGGAGTTCCATTATATGGGCCATATATTAATACAGTTACTAAAGGTGCGAGATTAAAGAAATTTTACTTGCGGTCGGCGCCTACTGGTATCGGTAAGTCCAGGTCAATGATAGCAGACGCCTGCTATATTGCTTGTAATAAGATTTATGATGAAATTTTTGGTTGGATAAAAAATGGAAGTTGCCAGCCAACTCTGTATATTACAACAGAGCAAGAAAAAGAAGAAATTCAAACAATGATGTTAGCATTTTTATCAAATGTTAATGAAGAGCATATTATAAATGGAAGGTATGAAGGTGATGAAGAAGATAGAGTTGTAGAGGCTGCCAGAATCTTGTCGGAAGCTCCCTTATATATTGAAGAATTGCCTGACTTTTCCTTACAAGATATAGAGGATAAAATTAAAAAGAATATCCGCGATCATGATATTAAATACGTCTTCCATGATTATATTCACACTTCCTTGCGAATACTAGAAGAAATCACTAGAAGAAGTGGCGGAATTAAACTTCGAGAAGATAATGTCTTATACATGTTATCCATCAGACTTAAAGATTTGTGTAATAAGTATGGGATTTTTATTATGTCAGCAACCCAGCTCAATTCTGATTATCAAGTTTCTACGACCCCCGATCAGAATCTTCTGCGAGGAGCTAAAGCCATCGCAGATAAAATAGATTTCGGAGCAATACTTTTAGGGGTTAAAGAAGATGATTTAAAGGCATTGACACCAATTTTATCAACTAATACTTTTGATACTCCAAATTTAAAAATATCTGTTTATAAGAATAGACGAGGAAGATGGAAAGGTATTATTTTATGGTGTAAAGCTGATTTAGGATGTTGTAGAGTCAAACCTATGTTTTGTACTAATTATAGTTATGAAATTCAAGAAATTGAAGATTTAAAAATTATTGTAGAAGAACAAAGTGCTTTTGAGGAGGATTAAATATGCCTAGAAACGACGGTCAATCAAAAAGGCCAAATCAAGATAATCAAAAACCAAGAAACTCTAAAGAAAATAGAAAAAACCAAAAGAAAACTAAAAAGTTTTCTCAACCCGTTCAGACTACTCAAGCTAAAAAGTTTGTAGCCAAAATGCCTGAAGGTAGATATGGCCCAGCTTATGAGTATAAAATGAATAGAGTCGACGCAAATGATGTTTTAAGAGAATGTCCTTTAACAATGAAGCCAGAACAATATCTTTGTGATTATGTTACAGAGCAATATGGTTTAAGAGGCTGGTGCTGCGGAGTAATTATAGATTAAGATGAAAAATTATGACAAAACAGAGATAAGAGAAGCTGTATCTCTTGATGATATTTTTGATTTATTACAAGATTGGGGCGCCGACCCAGAATATGCGAGTTTTGGGATTCTCTGTGATACAATTTGTCATAACCCACCAGGAGTAGGAAGTAGAAAGCTTTACTACTATGAAAATAGCGGATTATTTAAGTGTTATACTGATTGCGATGATACGTTTGATATTTTTGAATTACCAATTAAAGTTGCTTTAATTCAATCTAATCAAGCCATGGATTTAAATGACGCGATTAGGTATATAGCTTATAGATTTAATATATCGAGTAGTGAAGTTGATGATATAGATGTTGGTCTTTTAGATTGGAAATTTCTTAATAATTATGATAAAATTAATGATTTTGAGATAAAAGACTACAGTTCAGTTCAACTCAAAGAGTATGATGATAGGGTTGTCAAAAATTTATGTGAGTGCGGCTGCCGGTTAACCCCATGGTTGGACGAGGGTATAAGCGCTCAAAGTCTAGCCTGGGCGCACATTGGTTATTGTTTTTCATCAGACCAAATCACAATTCCTCATTATGATAAAGATAATAGATTTATCGGTTTAAGAGGAAGAGCGATGTGCCAAGAAGAGGCTGAACAATTTGGTAAATATAGACCAATGAAAATAAATGGGCAACTTTATAATCATCCTTTAGGAATGAATTTGTATAATTTAAATAATTCAAAAAATGGAATTAAATTAATAGAAAAGGCAATTATTTTTGAGTCAGAAAAATCATGTCTTTTATACCAATCATATTTTGGAATAGAAAATGATATATCAGTGGCTTGTTGTGGTAGTGCGGTATCTTCTTACCAAATGTATTTATTACAGCAAGCCGGCGCAAAAGAAATAATAATCGCCTTTGATAGACAGTTTCAATCTATTGGAGATGATGAATTTAAAAGATTAACCCGTAAGTTAACCAATTTAAATGAAAAATATAAAAATGAAGTAATAATTTCATTCATTTTTGATAAAAAAATGATAACTTCATATAAAGCAAGTCCAATAGATGAAGGTAAAGATAAATTCTTGAAATTATTTAAAGAAAGAATAATCTTATAATAGATAGGAGGAAAACAGATATGTTAAGTAATAGCGGACATGATGAAAGAGGCATGTATAGTGGCGGCTAGGCCGGTGATTAGACTGGCGGAGAATGGCAAATAGTTAATTGGTATTAGTATCCTTGGGGAGGATGGAATATGATTCTTCATCATCCATCTGCCGAAGTTAGAGCCTGGATTGCGTAGTTAGCAATAGAAGCCGCAAACAACGATTATATTGGATATGACCAAAATGAAAGATATTCATTTTGGAATTAGCTTTCTACTGTTGGATTCAGACCAGCAAACATTTCAGTACCTTGTGAAGCCGATTGCTCGGCCGGAGTCGCCGCAATCGTTAAAGCTGTTGGATATATATTAAATAACCCAGCTTTATAGGGAGTAAGCATTTATGCTTGGACTGGTAATTTAAGACAAGTATTAACAAATGCTGGATTTGAAGTAAGAACTGGTGCATAGTTCTTAAATGGTGATAGTTATTTATGCGCGGGAGATATTCTTCTAAATGTAGATAACCATACTTGTATTTGTGTAACAGATGGTCCAAACGCGGTTGCCGGTGGTGGTGGCAGTAGTTCTACCCCAATAAGCGATGACGCTAGTTATATTTATAAATTTGCTCCAGAACAAGTCGCATTAGGTAGCACAGGACTTGATGTAGCTAGACTTCAAGTTATCCTTAAAGCAAGAGGATTTTACAATGGTAAGATAGATTCGATATTTGGAAGACAAACTCACGAAGCAGTTGTAGCATTTTAGAAAGCTGCTGGACTGGAAGTTGATGGTGTCTGCGGCCCGGCTACTTGGGCTACTTTACTTGGACTTTATCAAGAAGGTTAGTATTATTTCGTTAAAAATGTAAGTATTGGTGAAAATGATAGTGAAACAGTATTATTATTACAAGAATTCCTTAAAGCACTCGGATTTGACCCAGGTGATTTAGATTGGGCGTTTGGTCCAAAAACTCAAGCAGCACTTATTAAATTCCAACAGGCTGCCATACAACAAGGAGCTAAAAACATTAAAGCTAATGGTAAATTTGATGCCGCTACAGCAAAATATATGCTCGGCTGATAATAAACTGGGAGTTCTTGCGTGAAAGGAGATTAAAATATGAATTATCAACTTATAGCACCAAGACTCCCAGAATTAAGTGCTGTAGAGCAGGTGTTTTATAATAGAGGTTTTAACAAAGAAGATATGCTTCATTATGTTCTAACTTCAGGAAAAGATTTAATTCCTCCTGAAAATTTGTTAAACATTGATGAGGGTATTAAAATGTTAATATCTCACATTAATAATAAAGATAAGGTTTTAGTACAAGTAGATAGCGATTGTGATGGTTATACATCAGCAGCATTTTTAATAAATTATCTTAATCGCTTCTTTCCAGCTTTCGTTCAAAATTATTTATCTTATAGACTACATCCAGATAAATCTCATGGATTAGTTTTAGAAACTATACCAGAAGACGTTCAACTAGTGATTGCGCCGGACTCAAGTTCTAATGATTATGAAGTCCATAAAGCATTAAAAGAAAGAGGTTGTGATGTTTTGGTTATAGACCATCATATTGCCGACCATATTTCTGAATATGCTTGTGTCATTAATAATCAAATGTGCGATTATCCCAATAAAACACTTTCTGGTGTTGGTATGGTCTATAAATTTTGTGCTTATTTAGACTCACTAATGGGTGAATCTATAGCTGATGATTATCTTGACCTCGCCGCAATTGGCATTATAGGTGACGTAATGGATTTGCGGCAATTTGAAACAAGATATATAATTGAACGAGGAATGAATAATTTAAGGAATCCCTTAATTAAAGAAATAGCTAATAAAATGGATTTTAAAATTCAAGGACAATTAAATCCTTTTAAAGTAGCTTTTTATATCGTTCCTTTTATAAATGCTATAAATAGGTCTGGCTCACCAGAAGAGAGATTGTTATTATTTGAGGCAATGCTTGAATATAAAGCATACGAGCAAATACCATCAACCAAAAGAGGATGTAAAGGACAATTTGAGCCAAGAGTCGAGCAAGCTGTAAGAGCTTGTGTTAATGTTAAAAATAGACAAACCAAAAGTAAAGATAGTAATACTGAAATGGTCGAACAAAATATAAAAGATAATCATCTTTTAGACCATGTTATGATTGCGGTAAAGCTATCTAGAGATAAAGCTGCTGATAGAAATTTATTAGGATTAATAGCTACTCAAATAGCCAACAAGTATTGCCATCCAACTATGATTCTCAATGAGACTTATCACGATGGAGAGAAGTGGTGGGAAGGTTCTATGAGAGGCGCGCCGCACATACCAATAACAGATACAAGACAGATGCTATTAGATTCCGATTTAGTAGAATACTGTGAAGGGCATGCTAATGCGGCGGGTGTAGGTATTAAAGATGAGTATTTTGATTTATTAGTTGATTATCTAGATAATCAATACAAAGATGTTGATTTTACACCATCTTATTTCGTTGATTTAGAATTGCCACTTTCTTCTGGTTTAGCCGATGAAGTGCTAGAGATAGCTCATTTAGAAGACTATTGGGGGCAAGGAATTGAAGAACCAAAAGTCGCTATAACTCATGTTAAAGTTACTAAAGATAACATTCAGTTAATGAAGTCTAATACTTTAAAAATAACGTGCGGCGAGTTGAGTTTTATTAAATTTAGAATCCCCGATGAAGAGTGGGAAATACTAGATCCGAAATTAG
>JAEEGL013529438.1_pt1 | contig 16501 bp, 6 predicted proteins | sample 9134231 | NCBI WGS metagenome assembly JAEEGL01 (sample SAMN16246548, study PRJNA631951) | gut metagenome | biome: gut microbiome; feature: rumen; material: fiber-attached | host: Bos | place: Iran: Karaj | collected 2018-10
ACTCTCGATTTCCGGTCTCTCAACCCACCTTTTTTACTGTTTTCTTAATTTTGACGGGTCCGGACTCTCGATTTCCGGTCTCTCAACCCACCTTTTTTACTGTTTTCTTAATTTTGACAGGTCCGGACTCTCGATTTTCGGTCTCTCAACCCACCTTTTTTACTGTTTTCTTAATTTTGACAGGTCCGGACTCTCGATTTCCGGTCTCTCAACCCACCTTTTTTACTGTTTTCTTAATTTTGGCGGGTCCGGACTCTCTATAACGTAGTGATAATTGCTACGAAGTATCAATTGCTACGAAGTATCAATTGCCTATATCCGGCGCTATGATTCAACACTCTCGAACCAGCTATTAGGATGGTCGTTATGATTCAACAACCTTCAACCCTCCGTTTTATTCCCATGTATTTATCAGCACCCAGCTATCAAACCACTTCAGATACTTATCTACATAGTGGTAATCCACCGGTTTTCCACTCAGTACCGGATAAAACATTATAAACAGCACAATTGCAACGGCAGTATAAATGTAAAATACATACTTAAACTTACCCTTTTTCTCAGATATCATCTTCAAGCAATATCCAACCATAATAGTTACGAAAGGTACGCTTGGGAAGTAGTGATATATAAATACAATTCTTGATACCAAGAACCAAGGTGCATACTGAGCAAGGTATGAAAGTGTCAAAAATCCTGCTTTATTGTTTTTCTTTACAAGCCACATATAAAGCATTACGAAGGCTGCCGGTATACCTGCCCACCAAACAAGAGGATTACCAAATGCACTTATACCTTCACGTATATTTCCATCATAAGTACCTGCATAATACCATATAGGCTTTATCATGATCGGCCACTCATACCAAGGAGTTGAAAATCCATGCTCTGCATTTAAGTTACTATGGTAGTTGTACATGGTTTTCTGAGCTTCTATAACTCTTGTAAAGAACCCTCTTCCCTCTACTCCATCCACAAAAGGTATGTAGGAAAGAACGTAAATAACTATCGGAACAAGTAAAAATACAAGGCAACAGAAAAGTATGGTATTTCTGAAATTCTTCCCGAATTTTTCTATGATATCCTTATGAAGAATGCCATTTGTGGTTCCGTCAGGTTTTTTCCTGGCATATAAGTATTCACTGATTCTCTTATAAAATGTAATGAAGATAATTACGGCAAGACCGGCGGCTGCGTACACTCCTGTCCACTTAGATGCGATTCCGAGCCCCATACTTATACCACACAGAAGAAGCGGTAAAAACGTCTTCTTTAACGGAGTATCGTAGAAGCTCATCTGGGTGTACTTATACATAAAGTAGTATGAAAGCATTATGAAAAGAACTACAAATACGTCGATAGTTGCAATTCTTGTCTGTACAAAGTGCATGAAGTCAAATGTGAAAAGTAATGTAGTAAGTGCTGCATACTTTGTACTCTTGAAGAACTGTCTTGCAAAGAGATACATGACAATAACCATAAATACGCCGAACAGCGTTCCCATGAATCTCCATCCAAAAGGATTCATGCCAAATATCATGATTCCCAGAGCCATAATCTCTTTTCCAAGAGGTGGGTGAGTATTTTCATAGCAATAATAATGATTTATCATCTCATAAGCAGTACGAGCGTGATATATTTCATCAAAGTAAGTACCGTTCATATTGGTGGCTCTGTCCACCGCAAGCTCCTGTTCATCGAAAAGCGTTGCATACTCACCTGCATTTACAGGAGTTATTATCTTACCTTCAGAATTCCTGAAAACAAGCTCCATCACAGAATCATTGTAATTCTGAGTTGTAGGTCCGATGAAGACATACCTTGCCTCAAAACCCAGCCTTAGCTGGTTCCAGCAAAATACACTTCCGCCATCCCAAGGATTTTCCTCGGTCATAAATGGTGTCCAATTTTGTCCATCCAATGAGTACTGAACATTGTACTTCGGATTATTTTCGTATCCAAGATAATTCCAGACACAATCAAAGTTGATATTTTCGCCGAAATCAAGGGTTGCACCCTGCTGAGTACCCTTATCTGAAAACTTAAATTCAGTCACCGGAGCTTTATTATTTCCTAAATGGTAAAATGTAACGCAGGCATAAACCAGTGTTATGACGCCCATACAAATCCAATCATTTTTAGAAAACTTTGGCACCTTGTCGGAAACCTGTACCTTTGATGAACCTGAAGACTCAATACTTAAATTAGATATGACCATGGATTTGATCTTTGCATAAGCACTTAATTCCTGACTCTCATCCTCATTCTTTAAGTAATACTTTATAAGGATATATATACAGTATGCAAATGAACCGAGTACAAAAACCGGTACAACTTTAAATACGGTATTTTTTGCATCATAAGTGCTGGGATCGTAGTAAAACAGCACATGAGCCATATTGAAAAAGCACGCCAAAGTTACCGATACATGTAATATAAAATTCTCTATACGAGGGCGAAGAGCGAAGGCAATCAATGAAAAAACAATTGCAGGATAAAGGTATCTTTCATGCATACGAACTGAGAATGAAAATACCATAAGTGCTATAAATGCGCCAATGAAAACGTACTTTGACTTTGACTTTTTACATTTGAAGTTAATGAGAACAGCACCTGCAACAGCAAGAATAATAGCAAGTGTTCCCCAGTGAGATGCCCGGATTCCCAGAACCTTTATTCCCTGTTTTACCCAGTTTTTTCCGAGAAATGTCCATAGATTGTAAGCATTTACAGATGCATATGGGTAAGATGTTACTGTACTTGTATACTGTGAAAGCGCGTACTTGATTCCGTAAGGAACCATGAGAAGAAAGATACTTCCAACAGCAGAAAGTGCGGTAAATACGTGCACTCCAAGTCTTGTATAGAATTCTTTTTTGTTCTTTTTCTCTTTAAGATTTTCCTTTACATTTGCAATGATTTCATTGGTAAATGCAAGTAGAATAATCGGTGCAAACATAAGAGATTGCGGCTTTACAAGGATTGAAACAGCGTAGACAAAGTATGCCGGAATCAGTTTGTTTTTGTAAATGAGGTAGCACATCAGTACTATAAAAAACATAAATACTGAGTCTGTCTGTCCCCAAACTGTTCCATCGAGTATAACTGTAGGATTTATAAGGATTAAAGCCGCTAAGATGACTGCTCCTCTTTCCTTAAATCTTTCAATTGCAAACTTGTAAACAAACCAGGCGATACCAACATCCGAAAGAAGGGCCGGAAGCTTTATAAGAAGTACGCTTCCAACACCTGAAGTCAGTCCAAACCAGTTTCTAAATGCTCCGACAACGTAAAGAATGTACATGTATCCGGGTGGATAATCTGTAAATGCATCGGAGGTATAGAATTTAGAAAAACCGTCCTGATAAACCATGTTTGACCATGATTCAAAGCAGTTCATGTCGACTTCATAGCCCCTGTAACCCTTTTTTGCACAGATTACAACAGCCAATATACGAACGAGAAGTCCTAAACCAAGGACCACAAATATCAAGATTTTTCCAATTTGCTTCTCCTGTTTATCATCTAATATTTCAGTAAAATCAGCAGAAGTTTCAGTCCCTCTTCCTCTTCTATTACTTCTCTTTTTACTACTCGATTTTCCTTCTTTTTTGTTTTTGCCAAATTTTTTTGCTAAAAATCCAGCCAATACACCTTCTGTTTTTTTATCTTCTTTTACTTCCACTCTGTTAAAGCCATATGACTTCACAAACATGAAGTAAGCAAGAAGTAAAAATATAAAGGTTGAAACTAAAACTGCGCCCATTTTTTTTAAGAACTCCTTAATTATGATTTGTTTATATCAGTATAGCAAGACAATCTGTTCATTGTAATTTATCATTACTTGTGGGTATGCGAGAACAGATGGTCTGAGCAGTACTCAAAGTTTCCGTTACATTTGGAACAGAATCTGAATTCCAAATCAGGGTTATCCTTCTCTGTTCTTCCGCAAATCGCACATCTGTGCCTGGTTGTATTTGTAGCTTGACTTGTCTTCTTGACATACTCTCTCTTTCTCTTCTTTTGTTTAAATGTCATCCTGCTGCTCTTTTTATATAATATAAAGAAGATAAAGAAATTAAGCATGGAAACCGCTATGGCTACAGCTACAGATAAATACTGGATTGCAGTTACGCTGAAACCTAATCTGAATCCATAAACTGCATAATATATATTTTTACCTATGCTATAAATTAAGAATGCTCCGTCGATGTAAGCAAGCCACTTTACCTTGAGAGGTATAATTCCCATGATTGCGAACTGCACATCCGGATAGTAAGTCGCAAAGGCGAAGAACATAGCCCAGTATATATACTGGAATCCGGAATCATAAACACCACCACCAACGAATATATATATAATTACAGCTGCGATTATACTTAAGAGCCATCCACCGAAGAAATAAAGATTGAACTTAAAACTTCCCCATATTTCCTCTAAGCTGGTTCCGAAAAGCATGATGACATTACATGAAAAAAAGAAGAAAAGTGCGTTGATAATGATTGTTCCTGCTCCAAAGTTTGTAAAACCATATGGCTCTATAAGAAACGAAAAAAGTCTCCATACCTGTCCGTGAAGTACCTTCTCTATGTCGAGTGCCATGTAAGTATAGTAAATATCCGAATTTATCAGACCAATTATTGCTCCGATTATGTAAAGCACAAGGAAATATCTTATCAATCCCTTGATTGCATACTTCCCCAGCTTTCTTTCAAGTTTATCAATAAAATTCATATATTACCTCCATGTTGAGCACTTGGTGCGAGACACCGCACGAGAATCTCAAATTCTCGTGTCGGATTATTAGCTATTTGGGCTCTGCACAAATAGCCATGTGAAGAATCATCGCATCAGTGTGATTTTTCACATTTACTTCCATGAAAAATACCCATACAGAAATAAATTATATTATTTACGCCATGCTTTGTCAAATAAGACTTAATTTCTTAGGCACCAAAATAAAAAACTACTTGAAAATGAAAGTATGTTGGGTTAGAATAATGAGACTGTACGTTTTTAGACTACAGTTAAGCAATTAGTAATTATTCTCTTTTGTAATTTATGGAGGTTTTTATGAGTTCCGGTTTTAATACTCTGGGAATTGATATTGGATCTACAACAGTTAAGATTGCAATCCTTGACAAAGAAGGAAAGCTTATCTTTTCCGATTATCAGAGACACTATGCCAATATACAGGAAACACTGAGTGCTATAGTAAATAAGGCTTATGATGAATTGGGTGAGATCAAGGTATCTCCTGTAATCACAGGTTCCGGCGGTCTTACTCTTTCTAAAGTTTTAAATATACCCTTTGTTCAGGAAGTTGTTGCAGTTGCAACATCCCTTAAAACTTATGCTCCTCAGACAGACGTTGCTATAGAGCTCGGTGGAGAAGATGCTAAGATTATTTATTTCACAGGTGGTATAGATCAGCGTATGAACGGAACATGCGCCGGTGGTACCGGATCATTTATAGATCAGATGGCAACACTCTTAAATACTGATGCTTCAGGACTTAATGAATACGCTAAGAGTTACAAGGCCGTCTATCCTATTGCTGCACGTTGCGGCGTATTTGCAAAATCAGATATACAGCCACTTATCAACGATGGTGCAACTAAGCCGGACCTTTCGGTTTCTATATTCCAGGCCGTTGTAAACCAGACTATAAGTGGTCTTGCATGTGGTAAGCCTATCAGAGGACATGTAGCTTTCCTTGGCGGTCCTCTCCACTTCCTTTCAGAGCTTCGTGAATGCTTTATAAGGACGCTAAAGCTTACTGACGAAACAGCTATAATTCCGGAAAACTCACACCTTTTTGCAGCTTCCGGTTCTGCCATGAACGCTAAAGAGGAGGGACTTGTATCCTTAGGAGCTCTTTCCGAAAAGCTTTCGACTCCCGTAAGTCTTGAGTTTGAAGTAAACCGTATGGAACCTCTTTTTGAAAATGAGGCGGAGTACGAACAGTTCTTAGCAGATCATGCAGAAAAAAATGTTACTCGCGCAGACTTTTCTTCTTATGAGGGAAATCTTTATCTGGGTATAGATGCAGGCTCCACTACTACAAAGATAGCTGTTGTAGGCGAATCCGGAGAGCTTTTGTATTCATTTTACTCAAATAACAATGGTAGTCCTCTAAAGACTTCACTTGCCGCAATCAAGGAAATATATCGCAAGATGCCACCAAAAGCAAAGATTGTGCGTTCCTGCTCAACAGGTTACGGTGAAGCACTTCTTAAAGCAGCTCTTTTGCTGGATGAGGGCGAGGTTGAAACCGTTGCTCACTATACTGCCGCTGCATTCTTCGATCCTGAGGTAGATTGTATCTTAGATATCGGCGGACAGGATATGAAATGTATAAAAATAAAGGATGATACTGTAGATAAAGTCCAGTTAAACGAAGCTTGCTCTTCCGGCTGTGGCTCATTTATAGAAACATTTGCAAAGTCACTTAACTACGCTGTTGCAGACTTTGCTAAGATAGCACTTTTTGCGAAAAACCCTATCGATCTTGGTTCAAGATGTACTGTTTTCATGAACTCTAAGGTTAAGCAGGCACAGAAGGAAGGAGCTACAGTTGAGGATATCTCAGCAGGACTAGCATATTCAGTTATCAAAAATGCTCTTATTAAGGTTATTAAGCTTACAGACCCTAAGGATCTGGGTAAGAGAATTGTCGTACAGGGCGGTACATTTTACAATGATGCTGTACTCAGAGCTTTCGAAATAATCTCGGGTCGAACCGCTATAAGACCGGATATCGCCGGAATCATGGGAGCTTTCGGTGCTGCACTTATCGCTAAGCGCCATTATAACGGACAGAAGACCACTATGCTTACCATAGACCAGATAAATGAGTTGGAGTTTTCAACTACTATGACAAGATGTAAGGGATGTACCAACAATTGTCTCCTTACTGTTAACCGTTTCACCGGCGGTAGACACTACATCTCCGGAAACCGTTGCGAACGTGGTCTTGGTCTTAAGAAGAACGCAGATAATATACCGAACCTTTTTGAATACAAGGAAAACAGGCTTTTTGCCCACTATAAACCACTTACCAAGGAGAAGGCTTTCAGAGGTGACGTAGGTATACCAAGAGTTCTCAATATGTATGAGAACTTCCCGTTCTGGTTTACATTCTTTACTGAGCTTGGCTACAGAGTTGTCGTTTCTCCGAAATCAGATAGAAAAATATATGAACTTGGTATAGAATCCATACCTAGCGAGTCTGAGTGCTATCCGGCAAAAATTGCTCATGGTCATGTAACATGGCTTATAAAGCACGGTATCAAGTACATTTTCTATCCTTGCATACCTTTTGAACGTGTGGAGACACCAGATGCGGGCAATCATTATAACTGCCCTATCGTCACATCTTATGGCGAAAATATAAAGAATAATGTAGAGGAACTAAGGGATGAAAGCATAAAGTATCAAAATCCTTTTATTTCCTTTGAAAATGAAAAGATAACTACCGAAAGACTTGTAAAATACATGAAGGAAGCAAACGGACTGGATGCTTCCGAGGTTAAAGCTGCCGCACACGCAGCCTGGTTAGAGCTTGAAAACACTCGTCTGGATATACAAAAAAAGGGTGAAGAGGTTATAAAGTATCTCGATGAAACCGGAAAGCATGGCATCGTACTTGCGGGACGTCCATATCACGTGGATCCTGAGATTCATCATGGTATACCTGATCTCCTTACATCCTACGGAGTTGCCGTACTTACTGAGGATTCCATATCTCACCTTGGAACTGTGGACAGACCTACCATAGTTATGGATCAGTGGATGTACCACTCTCGTCTTTACAGGGCTGCATCTTACGTTTCTACCAAGAAAAACTTAGATCTTATCCAGCTCAATTCCTTCGGTTGTGGTCTGGATGCGGTTACTACCGATCAGACAAGCGATATACTTACAAAACGCGGTAAGATTTATACAGTATTAAAGATAGATGAAGTAAATAACTTGGGTGCTGCAAGAATCAGAATTCGTTCGCTTCTCTCTGCAGTTCGTGATCGTGATGAGAAAAATGTGCCGATTAAAATGAATGACACTGCTCATCATCGTAAGGTATTTACTAAGCAGATGAAGAAGGATAAATATACAATATTAATTCCAAATATGTCTCCGCTTCACTTTGATATACTTGGGCCTTCCATGCGAAATGCCGGATATAATATAGTGGTTCTTGAGGGCGATTCTACAAGTGTAGACGTTGGTCTAAAGTACGTAAATAACGATGCTTGCTACCCTTCTATCATTGTAGTAGGACAGTTCATGCAGGCCTTACTTTCGGGTAAGTACGACCTTGATAGAACGGCTATAATGATCTCACAGACAGGTGGTGGATGTAGAGCAACCAATTATATAGGTTTCATACGTAGAGCTTTGGAAAATGCAGGTATGAGTCAGATTCCGGTTATTTCTTTCAGTGCCGGTATAGAGAAAAACCCTGGATTTAAATTTACACCGGGTCTTATAAAAAGAATGCTTCAAAGTCTTATCTATGGAGACGTATTTATGAGGGTTCTTTACAGAGTCAGACCTTACGAGGCTAAACCGGGAAGCGCCAACGCTCTTCATGAGAAGTGGAGAGAAAAGGTAATTAAGGATATTATTAAAGCTGATTCCAAGACATTTAAGGAAAATATACGTGGAATCATAAAGGACTTCGACGAGCTTCCTATACTTGATATACAAAAGCCTCGTGTAGGTATAGTCGGAGAAATCCTAGTAAAATTCATGCCTTCCGCTAATAATTATCTGGTTGAACTTCTCGAAGCAGAGGGTGCTGAGGCAGTTTGTCCTGATCTTACGGACTTCCTTATGTACAGCCTTTACAATGCTAATTACAAAGCTGACTTCCTTGGTAAGAAGCGCTCTTCTGCTCGTATAAACAATGCTTTGATATCATTCCTGGAGAAGTTTAGAAAGCCAGCTTACGAAGCATTTAAAGAAAGCAAGCGCTTCACTCCATTTGAGCATATATCTAAGATTTATGAATATGCTGAGCCTATCGTTTGCGGCGGTAACCAAACCGGTGAAGGATGGTTCTTAACAGGCGAAATGATAGAGCTTATACACGAGGGAGTTCCGAATATCGTGTGTGCACAGCCTTTCGGCTGTCTTCCTAACCATGTTGTGGGCAAGGGTGTTATCAAAGAACTCAGGTATCGCTTCCCTAAGGCGAATATCGTTGCTGTTGATTACGACCCGGGAGCAAGTGAGGTTAACCAGCTTAACCGTATCAAGCTTATGTTGGCTACCGCAACTAATAACCTGTTTCAGGATTAAATAATCAAATAATCAAAAAAGCCTGCGAAGAAGTTTTATACCTCTTCGTAGGCTTATTTTAACTCACTCGCGAGTATTATGCGGTATATCTCCTCACAAGCCACTTACCCATAGCTGAGAGGTCCGATGACTTGAAGTTCTTATGCTTTGTACATGAAGCAGAAAGAAGTGATGCTGATTCATCCTTATTACTGAGACTCCATGCCACATAGCCAATATTCATACCATCAAGCATATCTAACCACTGCTTAGCTTCGGATTTGTTCAGGTTTCCGTTTCCGCTTGCTTCACATGCGCTAAACTCTGTACAAAGTACCGGAAGTCCGGCATCGACAGCAGTTTTTACCTTATCTCTATATGCCTGTCCATGTGTAGCTGCATAGAAATGAACTGCATATGCTACATTCTTAAATCTTAATGGAGATGTAGCTGCAACGTCCACATCCTGACTCCATGTAGGAGTTCCCACTACTACAAGTGCATTGGCAGAATTTCTTCTAATCACAGGTATAACCTTGTTAGCGTATTTCTTTATCTGTCCCCATTTGGTAGCGCCATTTGGCTCATTACAAATCTCATAGAGAACATTTGGATAACCTGAATACTGCTTTGATACTCTGTTAAAGAAGTTAATAGCTTGTTTCTGATACTTAACAGGTGTCTGGTCATTAAGCACGTGCCAATCGATGATCACGTACATACCCAGCTCCTTCGCTGCATTTACCGCAGTGTTAATTGTCTTCAGTAACGTTTTGCGGGAGGAAGCGTCGGTAACACAATAACCGTTATAATCTTCCGTATACATGGCAACTCTGAAACAGTTTACGCCCCACTTGTCTCTAAGCTCGTGAAGAACTTTCCTAGATACGAAAGGCTGTCCCACATCCCAGTTAATGCCATGACTTGATATTCCCTTCAACTGAAAGGTTTTTCCGTTTTTATCGACAATTTTCGTTCCCCTGATGCGAAGATTTCCATGTCTTCCTACAGGAGTTTTTGCAAAAGCAAGTGTCCTTAGTGAAGAGGTGAGAAGTGATGAATTCTTAGCTGTAAGATCTGTAGCCTCAGCTCCTGTATTACCCTCTTCAGTATTAGCACCGGTATTACCTGCTTTTTTAAATTTTCTCCAAATCTTAACAATCTTGTTGGTTAACGTGGTATCTACTATACCATCATTAAGGATACCTCGGGCAAGCTGGAAGGTCTTTACCTGACCCTCTGTAATCTCTCCAAAGTCTCCGTCAACTTCTAACCCGGCGTTGTAGCACTCGTTTAAGAACTGCTGAAGCCACTTAACATCCTCTCCCTGTACTGTCTTCTGAAGCGTTCTTGCAGGAATCGGATACGGAGCACCCGGATTGTTCGCACTGTTAGCGGTTGACATGTCGATTGTTGGTGTTGGTGTTAATGTTGGAGTAGCAGTCTGACTAGGGTCAGCATATGTATTGGTTGAATTATTAGCCTGTGTTCCACTATAATCTACACTTCCATAACCAATTACATAAGTAGAAGTAAGCTCATAAGATCTTCTAACAACCTTATTGCTTGAATTCCCTTCTATAGTAACAACCTTATTGTCAACTGTGTACTCAACTATACCACAATGCTGTGTAGGGCCTCCGAGCACTATATAATCTCCCGGATTAGGAGTATAAGTACCTCTGTCATGCCAGAGACCTCTGTCTGAATACCATGTAGTGTTCGTGTAACCAATGCTTGGATAACCTGATGGGTTTACATTTGCATTCTTAAAGCACCACCATACAAAGTACGCACACCAGGGTTGATTGTTAGCTACACCTAAATCTCTGGCATACTTGGTATAATTATTGCTTCCTGCATTCGCAGTAAAATCATCAAGATTGTCCAGTGTTGCCTTCTCCATGTATCCAATCTGGCTTGAAGCCAACGCAATAACATCCGCAGGAGTTCCGTAGCCCTCCTTAGCTGAGGTTATATTGTATGAAAACAATGCCGCAAATACCATGGTAAATAAAGCAACAATAATCTTTGTTTTAATTTTATACGTCACCTATATCTATCCCCCTTTAAATATATAGCAAGCGTATAGACATTTTACCAAATTAAACACAAAAAATCAACTATTTTTCGTCAATTTTACACAATTTTTTAACAAAGTTTTACAAGAGTTATTAACAAATTAACATTTGTTTAACATTTTATTCACATACTTATCCACATATGCACCACTTATACAAGGATTATCAACAAGTTATCCACTATTGTGGATTTCTCGAATCTTTGTTTGTGATTTTTGAGCTGGATTTGATTGAAATTTTTTTCTTTACATTTATATCATTTTTTATTAAAGTAAAGTGTATTGAAAAATGATTGTGGGACGAACCCCCGCATAAATCATCCTATCACACAAAGAAAGGTAAATCATACATGTCAGATAATCCAAATACAAGTAAAAATAACTCAAAAAAGTATTATCTCCAATATGCGAATGATGTTTTGTCTACATTAAATACTTCTCCTGAAGGTCTTTCTTCTGAGGAAGCTGCGAAAAGAACTACAGAGTACGGTTCTAACGAGCTTGAAGCTCCACCCGGAAAAAGCATCTTACGTAAGTTTGTAGATGAGCTTATGGATCCGATGATAATTATACTCATAGCTGCGGCTATAATTAGTGCTGTTCTCGCTGTTGTTGAGAACGAAAGCTTTGCAGACGTTATAATTATCATAAGTGTTGTAATCATCAACTCCTGTCTTGGAGTTTATCAGGAAAGCAAGGCAGAAAAGGCTATCGAAGCCTTACAGGAAATGTCAAAGGCTACTTCTAAGGTATTCAGAGACGGTAAGCTTTTAAATCTCCTTAGTAACGAAATAGTTCCCGGTGATATAGTTCTTATGGAAGCCGGCGACAGCGTTCCTGCTGACGGACGTATCATAGACAGTGCTTCTCTTAAGGTTGAGGAATCCGCTCTCACCGGAGAGTCTGTAGCAGTCGATAAGGATAGTGCTACTCTCTCATCCTCCGAAGATTCTGTACCTCTCTGTGACAGAACAAATATGGTATATATGGGAAGTAGCGTAGCCTACGGAAGAGCAAGCGTTGTAATCACGGATACAGGTATGAATACTGAGATGGGTAAGATTGCTAATGCTATCGCACAGGCAGCCGACGAGGAAACCCCATTACAAAAGAAGCTTTCTCAGCTTTCGAAGATACTTACCTTCCTTGTTCTTGGAATATGTGCCGTTGTATTTGCAGTTCAGCTTATAAGAGCAGGTCAGTTCGAAACCAAGGTTATACTTAACTCACTTATCGTTGCTGTTTCTCTGGCTGTTGCAGCTATCCCTGAGGGTCTGGCTGCAGTTGTTACCATAGTTCTTTCTATTGGCGTTACCAACATGTCAAAGAGAAATGCTATCATACGTAAGCTTACAGCTGTTGAGACCCTGGGTTGTGCTTCTGTTATATGTTCTGATAAGACCGGTACTCTTACTCAAAACAAGATGACTGTTGTTGATAAATATACCGAAAACGATTCGGATATGGCTCTCTGTGTAGCTCTTGCAAGCGAAGCACAGATAAACCAGGATTTGAGCGTAACCGGCGAACCAACCGAAGTAGGACTTTCCGAATGGGCAGTTAAGACCGGAATCACACCTGACACACTGTCTGAAGGCAAAGAAAGAGTTGGCGAACTCCCATTTGATTCTGTCCGTAAGATGATGACAGTTATCATAAAGGATGCTAAGACAAATACACTTACACAGTATACAAAGGGCGCTCCTGACGTTATTATCGGTAGATGTGACAGATACTTAGAGGGAGGTGAGATAAAACCTCTAAGCGCCGCTAAGAGAAATGAGCTTTTAAAAGCGAATAAAGACTTTGCGGACAGGGCACTCAGAGTTATCGCCTGCTCCGTAACACCTATAGATACACTTACAGAACCTGTAGAATCCGATAGATACGAGAATAACATGGTATTCGCCGGACTACTTGCTATGATAGACCCTGTAAGACCTGAGGTTAAGCCTGCTATAGATAAGTGTGAAAGCGCAGGTATAAGACCGATAATGATTACCGGCGATCACGTAGATACAGCTTCTGCCATAGGTCGAGAGCTTGGTATACTTAAAGATGGCATGAGAGCCGTAACCGGTTCAGAGCTAGACAAGATGGACGACGACACATTTGCTAAGGAATTCGATAAAATAAGCGTTTATGCAAGAGTTCAACCTGAACATAAGACTCGAATAGTTAAGCAATGGCAGGATACAGACCACGTAACTGCCATGACAGGCGATGGTGTAAATGATGCACCGGCCATAAAGACAGCCGACATTGGCGTTGGTATGGGTATAACCGGAACAGACGTTACCAAAAACGTAGCGGACATGGTACTTACCGATGATAACTTTGCTACTATAGTAGGCGCTGTAGAGGAAGGCCGTCGAGTATATGATAACATCAGAAAGGCTATACAGTTCCTGCTAGGTTCAAACATGAGCGAGGTGGTGTGTATATTTGCTGCCACACTACTGGGCTTTACCATACTTAAGCCGGTTCATCTCCTTTGGATAAATCTTATCACGGATTCACTTCCTGCACTTGCCCTTGGTATGGAGTTTGCCGAAGCTGATATCATGAAACGTAAGCCAAGACCTGCAAAAGCCGGTATATTTAGTGAGGGCATGGGTATCGATATTATTTATCAGGGTCTTTTAGTTGCAGTTATTACGCTTGTATCTTACTTCGCCGGTGTTTATACAGAAACCGGCGCAATAAAGATATGTGAAAGTGGAACAGGTATAACCATGGCATTTATCACCCTTTCACTTTGCGAGATTTTCCACAGCTTTAATCTTCGTTCACGCACAAAGAGTCTATTTGGTATAAAGAAACAAAATAAGATGCTTTTCCTTTCAGGGTTCATCGCTCTTACAATTACTACACTTGTTTGTGAAGTAGACTTCTTAAATAACGCATTTGACTTAGTAAAGATCGATTTAAAGCATTATCTCATTGCTATTGCAATTTCTATTACGATTATTCCTGCAGTTGAGATTGTTAAGCTTATTAAGAGGCTTGTAGGAAAAAATATCTGACATAAAGCTCATAACAATTATCATATGTATAAAAAAAGAGTAGGGAGGCTAAAATCCTTCCTACTCGTTTTTATCTATTCTGCCCTTCTAAAAGCTTTAAAAACCCATTAGCCGGAACAGGCTTTGAGAAGTAATATCCCTGAACAAAATCTACGTTTATCTCAGTAAGAGCATCAAGCTGCTCCTTCTTATCTACACCTTCTACTACTATTTCAAGATTTATAGCTTTTATCATGTCTACTATGCTTTGCATGATAACATTCTTTCTTTCATCCTCAAAGTAAGCCTGTGTCATCTTTCTGTCAAACTTAACGATAGTGAGAGGTAAGTCAAGAATGTACTCAAGATTAGAATATCCGGTCCCAAAATCGTCTAGTGAGAAGTGAATTCCCATCTCTCTAAGTTTATTCATGTGAAGAGTAAGGGTATCCTTCGATTTTATGGCTGCGGACTCTGTGATTTCTAAGTTTAGCATAGATGGCTCAACACCGGTTTTTTCTATAACTGATGTAAGCTCCCTTACAAGCCCACTCCTGGTACACTGAACAGCAGATAGGTTTATCTCCAGATAATCGATTCCCTTCGACTTAAGATCGCTTTTAACTATGAATTCACACGCTTTCTCAAATATTATCATACCTAAATCAAGAACCAGTCCTGTCTCCTCTGCAACCGGTATAAAGTCACCCGGCTGTAAGTAATCTCCATTCTTTTCTCTTATGCGCACCAGAGCCTCAGCAGACACAAATCTCTTCTTTTCTATGGAGTATATAGGCTGATAGAAAACTTCGATACGATCATCTTCCATTGCGTCAACTATAGTTCTCTCTACAGCTCTTTCTCTTCTGTACCTGACAGCCCATATTCTATCTAAGGTAAATATTCTGTCAGGGTCAAATTCATAGTCCTTGTGAAAGGCTCTCAGCATATTTAAAAGCTCTTCCGCATCATTGGCTATGTCATACTCAGGAATCAATGTAAGGGCACAATCAGGAAGGACCTCTTCCTTCTTTACATCTATGCGGTCGTTCATGTGAATCTTAAGCTGTTCCACCGCCTTATCCATATCTTCCCAAAAGTCATAAACCAGGCAAAATTCCATCTCATTGATACGGTATAGCTTGGTATACTTTAGATTTCCTAATTTTATCGCCATATTGCGAAGGATGAGATTGACTTTTTCCGAATCGAATCTTTCGTAGATATAATGAGAATTAAGGATATATATAGAAATCATATATATCTTTCGTTTTTCCTTATAAACCTGATTGAGAAGAGCTCTGAAGCCCGCTTCGTTAAAGTATCCGGTAACCTTATCAACAAAAACTTCGGGATTTTCAAGCCTTATAAATACAACCAAAACGCCCAGCGCCGCGCAGTAGCCCACTATAAGCAGATCCTTAAAGAATAACTGAACCACTGCACCTATTATCCAAAGCACTATCCATACTATACCTGCAGTCCACCGTCTCAGACTCATGTCTTTCTTGTGATATAAAAGTATAGAAAGCGCCACTGCAAGGAACAAACCTGTACATGTATAGGTGTAAAACACAGCCGGCCCCTCTGAATACAAGCAATATGGGTTATGATAAACCAGCTCGATAGGCAATAAAAATACACCGGCAGCCATTAAAACCACCATAATAGAGCCCACAATCTGCTTTGCAAGAGTATGTCTACTGCTTTCCTCTAGCTCTACCGTAATATACAAAAATGTAGTATATGCTGTAATTATCAGGCTGACAAGATATACCTTGCAAATAATAACCGCATGGAGCACCTCACTTCCCTCTTCTGTGTAGATAGCGACAACAGAGGCCGCATCCAATGCCAGACAAATAATATTAAGAAGGAGTGTGACTATGTAAAACTTACGCGTCTTAAGCCATACGGAACGCCTGATAAACGACATTATCATTATGAAAAGAAGGAGTATTATTCCACATATTTGAACATAAATATTCATACAGTCCTCCTCGTATTATATAGTCATACCCATTCTTTACCTTCTCTATAGGTATAGGGTATGCTATTGAAGATGCTGTGGATTGGTTTTGTCCTCCTACCGCATAGACGGTTTCAAATAGGCTCCAACCACAGCCTCTTTGTC
>JAEEGL015064531.1_pt1 | contig 16501 bp, 16 predicted proteins | sample 9134231 | NCBI WGS metagenome assembly JAEEGL01 (sample SAMN16246548, study PRJNA631951) | gut metagenome | biome: gut microbiome; feature: rumen; material: fiber-attached | host: Bos | place: Iran: Karaj | collected 2018-10
AGAGGTGAGAATACTATTTCAAAGATGAGCTCCAGGACAGCTCCGGTAAGAGCGCAGGTGAAGCATTGCAGCATCGTCCACCCGAAGAACACTTTGCTTACTATGAGTGCGAAAATCAAATTGTCCGAAAACTGTGCTATAAAGGTGGAAATATACGAACGCAGCGCGAATGTGCCGAAGCCTTTCTTTCCTTTCCTGCCGGAAAGCAGTCTGCCGATCCCGAAGTTCAGGTAATTGTTGATGATCGCTGATGCGATGAATGCAATCGAACTTCCCAGAATAATATACCAGGTTCCCGCAAATGTGTTATTGAGAGCACCGTTTATAATGTCCTCGCTTCCTTCCACAAAGCTCTCTCCCCATACTCCCGGTATCTTGCTTGCTATAAAGAATATCAGCGCCATGAGCAGATTGACTCCGAGAGCTATCACGGACAGGAAATTGGTCGCCCTCGGACCGTAGCAGTGCGTGAGTATGTCCATGGAGAGAAAAGTCATCCATGAAAGCAAAATACCGCAATCCAGTGCCAGCCATTCGACTCCGGTGTTGATGCTCTTGTTCGCAAGAAGGTTCATTCCGACGATTGAAAGGATCATAAGAGCAACTACGAGAGGCGGTGCCGTGCGCAGAAGATTGCGGGAATCACTAATAAATTTTTTCATTTGAAAAAATCTCCTTGTTTTTTTAAGGTGGTTGTCAAGAGACACCTTATTTATTTTTGACGTGGCAAAATATATCACTTTCAATATTAAAAGTCAATATGTTTTGCTTGATTTGATACTGACTGCTTCTTTAAGAAGGATGTCACGGTCGTTTTCTGTTTCTTTTTTCATGACTCTGTCGAGAAGAATTTCGAGAGTATCTCCGATGTCTTTTCCCTCGAATCCGACGGAACAAAGATCGGTTCCGTTGATCTCAAGGTCATTAAGCCTGTGGCATATGCCCTCGGATATAAGAGCAGAGATCCTTTTTTTCAGTTCTTCACAGCTGTCTGAACTCATCCTTCCGGATATGACCTCATACCTGAAAAGCTGAAGCGGAAATCCGTCGTCTGTCACGCTCATGAGTTTGAGAAGGGAATAGTCCGAATACTCACTGGTGCCGCGGTATCTGAAAAATCTCAGGATACCGTCTTTTTCTGCTCTTGAGGTCTTAAGAGAGGAGATCACCTCTCTTGCCTTATCGGCATCGAGACAGCCAAGCAGCGCGGCCATTCTGAACTCAATGCCTGCGTTTTCGTTCCCGAACATCGTTTCATCGTTTTTTATGGCTTTTGCGCCGCATATTATTTCATCGCTTCCGATACCTAGAACGGATGAGAGGATAGCTGCATGATCGTTTACTACTGCGGCTGCGTTTTTTCCGCACACCAGTTTTGAGATCTCCGAATGGATCCTCTCTCTTGAAATCGCTGATAAATTGCGAGACATTTTTTCAGCCGCATCTGAGCATTCTTTATCAAGCGTGAATCCGAGAACTGACGAAAACCTCAGGGCTCTGAGAATTCTCAGGGCGTCTTCAGTGAAGCGCTCAACGGCATTTCCGACACATTTGATCCTTTTTTCCCCGATGTCTTCGACACCGCCGAAAAGGTCTACAAGTCCGCGGCTTGGAGAATAGGCCATTGCATTGACTGTGAAATCCCGTCTGCACAGATCATCACTCAGACGGTCTGTGAAAGTCACGCTGTCCGGATGCCTGCTGTCAGTATAATTCCCGTCAATGCGGTATGTCGTGATCTCTATATTCATTCCGTTTTTTACGAGCGTCAGGGTTCCGTGCTTAAGTCCTGTTTCAACAATTCTTTCACCGGCAAACGCTTTTGACATTTCATCAGGCTTTGCAGATGTTGTTATGTCATAATCTTTTGGAGCCTTACCCATAAGAGCATCCCTTACGCATCCGCCTACACAATAGGCCGTATGTCCGCTCTTTTCCAGTGTTTCAAGAGCAAAAACAACCTCATTCGGGAGCAACATTCTGAAACTCATATTATCTCCGCATTTATTTTTTGTTTCTGAGGCACTCTTGTGACAGAGGACATTCACTGCATCTTGGATTTCTTGCCATGCAGTATTCACGTCCGAACAGGACCATCCTGTGGCAGTAGAGCGCCTGTTCTTTTTTCGGAACTATTTTGTCAAGTGTTTTTTCGACTTTAAACGGATCCTTCAGGTCCTCGGGGTAAAAGCCGAGTCTACCGTTGATCCTGATACAGTGTGTGTCTGCAACTATACCGGGTTTGCCGAAAACGTCTCCCAGCACGAGATTGGCAATTTTCCTGCCTACACCGGGCAGACTTAAGAGACTTTCCATGTCATCCGGAACTTTTCCGCCGTATGTTGTGCATATGATCCTTGACATTTCTATGCAGCTCGCTGCCTTGGTTCTGAAAAGGCCGCATGGTCTTATGATGCTTTCGAGCTCTTCCAGATCCGCATCCGCCATGCTTTCCGCATCCGGATATCTTTCAAACAGCGGGACCGAGACGATGTTCACTCTCTCGTCGGTGCACTGCGCCGACAGTCTTGCCTGCACGAGAAGTTTCCACGGATCGCCGTGATAATCGAGTGAACATACGGCTTCCGGATAAATGGAGGAGAGTACTGATGAGATTTTTGCTATGTCCGGTATCTTATTCGCCATCCTGAGCCGCATCTCCTTTGTCTACTCTGATTTTTTCGAGAGTGTCTCTGAAATAGTAATCCATGACGTCTCTGACCGCGTATCCTGCCTGTGTACCGCCTGATGCCTGCTCGATGACGCATGTAACAACTATCTCAGGCTTTTCAAACGGGGCAAATGCTGTCATGATACCGTTGTCGGATTTGTCAAGATATACCTGCGCGGTACCTGTTTTACCGCCTACCGATATTTCATATCCGGAGAATACGGAAGCGGCTGAACCGTTGTCCATAACGCCTCTCATTCCTTCTTTTACGGTGTCTATTATATCACCGGAAATCTTCATTCTGCTGAGCACTTCAGGCTTTCCCTCATATACGACTTCTCCCGTTGCATATTCTTTCGCCAGATGAAGTATGCTTGCATTGTACCTTGTGCCTCCGTTCAGAACGGTTGCAAGGTATACACTGATCTGAAGGGGCGTGAACTGGTTGTCCGACTGACCTATCGCGGCCTGGAGCGTGTCTCCAGGCGACCACTGCCCGAGTCCGTTTTCAGCTCTGTAGTCGGGACCTGCCAAAATCCCCGTTGACTCCGGAAGTTCGATCCCGGTCTTCTGCCCGAGCCCCAGCTTGGTGCAGTATTCGTTCATTTTGGAAATCGTCAGATTTCTTCCGACTTCATAGAAAAAGTAGTTGCAGGATTCCTGGATGGCTTCCACTATATTGATGCTGCCGTGTGTCAGCTTTCCGTCTGAAAGAAGATAAAGCCAGCATCTCGGAGTGTAGTGGGACGATTCGTAATATGTGTAAATTCCCTTGTCTTCAATGATAGTGTCTTTTGTGATCGTTCCTTCTGACAGTGCCGCTACCGCAACACCGATCTTGAAGGTGGATCCGGGAGCGTATGATCCGTTCAGCGCTCTGTTGAACATCGGTTTGAGCTCATCATTGCTGAGGTATCTGTAATCACTGTTGTACGACGCAAGGTTGTACGTGGGATACGAGCAGATGGCAAGCACTTCGAACGTGTTTGCGTCAATTACCGTAAGTGCTCCGGAAGAGGCGTCCTCACCGGTCAGTGGTTTTTCGGGATCGGCTTCCTCGCGTATCTTCATTATGTTTTTGGCAAGAGCTTTTTCGGCTTCCATCTGCATGTTTATGTCAATTGTGAGATAGATGTCTTTTCCGGGAACGGGTTCTTTGGTTATCTCCGTCGACACGATGTTTCCGTATGCGTCTTCCCTTATTGTCATAACTCCGTCGATTCCGCGAAGGTAGTCTTCAAATGCGGCTTCTGCCCCGGATACGCCTACGATCGCATCCATCGGATATCCCTTTTCAGTATATGCTTCAAGCTGAGCGGCAGGGATCTTGTTCACAAGTCCCAATATATGCGATGCATACCCGGGATACAGGTAATTTCTTTTGCTGCTGACGCTTACTATCGTTCCTGAGGAATATTTCTCCTCAACCATGGAGCTCATATCTAAGGACACATTTTCAGCCATGACGTACGGCTGTACGGATGAAAAACCGGAAAGAGACATATCAAGTCTTATCTCAAGCAGATATGCCGCCTGGGAATAAGGATAGTTGTAATAGGTCTCGAATACCCCTTCGCTGTTTTTTTCACGGGACATGATTCCGTAGTTCAGAAGAAGGGCTTCGGCTTCTTCATTTATCGATGAAGATTCCGGAACATGAAGTTCCTCGAGCAGTTTTGAGTATCTTTTGCCTCTGTTCTCAAGAAATCCTTCGGGATATGAGAACGTGAGACCGGCCGATGTTACCGAAGTCGAAAGTGTATATCTGGGCGAGACAAGCACGGTGCCTGTCTGATCTGCTGCCTGCTTTATATACAGAATGAGATCGTTGAACGCGGAGTTTTCGTAAGGTCTCGAGGCGTAGTCTATGGAAAGATTGTAAGTGTAATTGTTAACCACAAGGGGAACGCCGTTTCTGTCGTATATCTCTCCCCTTTGTGCCTGTATGGCAACGGTTCTCGAGTATTCTCTGGAAGGAGAGGACATGCTGTAATAATCCTGACCGGCTACCTGAAGATATATCAGGCGTCCTATGAAGATCACCGTGATTATACCGTAGATCACCGCCACGACAATGGTACGGATATTCGATACGCCTTCGTTTTTGACTTTGGACTCATCGTTGTTCATCAGTCTGCTCCTTTCACATACACTTTCTCATTATAATTGTACATCATATTTCCGGCTGTGTCAAATCCGGAAAAAACAAAAAACGGCAGTTTTTTATAACTGCCGTAAAACATGTTTCTGCTTAAAGTTCCTTTACTTTTCTGAGGAGACCTTCAGAATTTCCCTTAAAGATCTTTTCCACAAAATAGCGTGTGGAGAATGTCAGGTAATCGTCTTCTGAAACGAGTGAATTGTGCTTGTTGATTCTGCCTTCCTTCTTTACACTTACAAATCCTCTCTTGCGAAGCCGTGACAGAAGTGTCAGCAGAGTTGTTATGCAATACTCTTGCAGATCCGGGCTGCTGTCCCTGATGGTATCTGCCGAAATATCCCTGATTCCCTGTTTTTCCAGATCCCATATTGCCTGCATGATCCTGAGTTCGGAATATGGAAGCTTAGTTGTGATAGCGTTACTCATAATAAAACCTTTTCTTGAGATTTTTTGTTTCCCTAACAGTTGCTTGTGCGAAAAATAAACAGCTTTATGCTGCTTAAAAAAATGTTTGCTGTTGCTTAATCAATTCACGAAAAAAAATTTCCTTGAAACGATAAATGAATTATATCTTTTTCGTTGTGTTTTGTCAACAATTTTAGCGAAATTATTTTTTCGCTATTTTTCCCGTCTGTCAATTTGCGTTGCAGGAATACCGCAGAATCCGGCTGAAAAACGAAGATACCGTGCAGGCATGGTAAAAAATTCAAATTTAATTCACAAATATTTTAACATTTGTTTTTGTAAAAAAATGTTTGAGCATGTATCATTAATTGTTGACAGTTCATTATTCGGAATCGGAGTACATGTATGTTCGGCTATGTAAAACCCTATGTGCCTGAACTGAAAATTAAAGAATACGAGTGCTTTCGCACCGTTTACTGCGGACTGTGCCGGGCTATGGGAAAGATTTCGGGACAGATGTCAAGGCTGACTCTTTCCTACGATTTTGTTTTTTTTGTCATGATGCGCATGGCGCTGACAGGGGAGAAGCCGGAATTTGAAGAATTCAGGTGCCCCGTGCATTTCACAAAAAAAAGACAGTACATGAGATTGTCTGAAGGTTCGGCCTATTCCGCCGTCCTTTCATCGGTTCTGGCAAAAGAAAAAAACAGCGATGATTTAAATGATGAGAAGGGAACAAAGCGCCTTAAAGCCCTGATGTTGTCACCCTTCTTCACGCATTTTCTTGCAAAATCGAAAAAAAACCGGAAATATGAATACAGAGAAGAGTTCGGGACGGAAACATCGAAGCTTCTTGATGAACTCAGCAAACTCGAAAACGAAGGATGCCAGTCTCTCGATGAGACGGCTGAGGCTTTCGGAAATTTACTTGCATATATTCTTTCGTTTGGCCTTGAAGATGAGACGGCCGCGATCGCAAGAGAGATCGGTATGGCGACGGGCAGATTCGTATACGTGTGTGATGCCGCAGATGATCTTGCAGACGACGTAAAGAAAAACAGATACAATCCAATCTATGCCGGCTGGGGAGATATCGCTCTCGAAGACGGCAGAATATCACATGTTGCAGCTGAAAGCATAAAGATTTCACTGCCGATAGATCTCGAAAAGCTCGGCGAGGCAGTGGAGAAGCTGAACGGTGATCACGTGTTTGTTCCTATAATAAAAAATATAGTTTATCTGGGAATGCCTTCTTCTCTTGAAAGAGTGATCGAAGGCGGGAAAAAGAAAGAGGAAAAAAGCTACAGATGAGAGATCCCTATCAGATTTTAGGAATTCCGCGTAGCGCTACGGACGATGAGGTTAAGAAAGCGTACTATAAGCTTGCGCGCCAGTATCATCCGGACAACTTCGCATCAGGTTCAGCTCAGGCGGCCGGAAGCGAGGAGAGAATGAAGGAAATAAACGAAGCTTATGATATGATTCAGAAAGAGCGCCAGGGAAGAGGCGACTCTTCATCCGAATACAATTCATATTCTTCGTCCGGCACTACGAATGTTTACACGATCAGAACATATATGAACCAGGGAAGATATTCCGAAGCGGAATATCTGATCAATTCCACTCCGGCCTCCGACAGAGGAGCCGAATGGAACTTCCTCAAGGGATGCCTGCTGGTTCACAGAGGCTACTACTATGATGCCATGAGATTCATAGAAATTGCCTGCTATATGGATCCGGGCAACCGGGAATACGCAGAAGCAAAATCCAGACTTCAGCAGAGGTCAGCGAATTTCGGAAGCACTTACAGAACTTCACAGGGAACCGCCACGGGAGGTCCGGATCTATGCACATTGTGCTCGACACTGCTGTGTGCCGATACCTGCTGTGAGTGTTTCGGCGGCGACATCATAAGGTGCTGCTGATGAAAAAGACTTCCACAGCCGCCAAGAAAACGGCATTATGCGGAGTTCTTGCCGCCCTTTCGATTGCGCTTCTTTATCTGGGGGGACTTACTCCGCTTGATCTTTCGGTCATATTCCTCTGTGCTTTGATCACCATCTTTGTTGTAATAGAGGCCGGTGAAGGCTATGCCTGGATATTCATTTTCGTTACCGGCGCTCTGGCCGGCATTCTGATGCCGAATAAGCTGTTTTCCATCGAGTATTTTTTGTTCGGCGCTCTGTATCCGATACTTAAGAGCCATATTGAGAAGCTCCCGAGGATCCCGTCTTTCATTGTAAAAATCGCAGTGCTTGACATAATGCTGCTTGGGTGTCTTCTTCTCGGGAAATTCGTGTTTCTTGCCGGAGAAGATTATTTCAGCCTGAGCTTCGTAACAATGCTGATAGGCACGCTGTTTTTCGTCCTTTACGATTTCACTCTTACAAAATGTCTGTCATATTATCTGGCAGTCCTCAGAAAAAAACTCAATCTCAAGTGGTAAAACCTATCCGTGAGCAGATGCTGTGCCGGTGCTTTCACTGTGGAAGTACCGGAACAGCACCTGCTTTTTTGCTTTTATAAAAAATGCGGAAAATATGTTTTTCGGGGAGGCGCAAAGCGGCAGACTGAAACCGGACGGTCTGAGGTACAGCGAAACCGCGGATCCGAGGCGCCGTTAAAAAGCTTCCATTATATAAATGCAGCGTTTCTCACGTCTTTTTTTGACGGGTGATTCATTGACTTTGGCCTGGTATTTGTAGTATAATACACACTGAATATCTATATTAAAAATAAAATGGAAAATAATGGCCTTTGGGAGACGGATAAATGTTAAAAAGCATGACAGCATTTGGCAGAGCGAGACATCTTTCTGAAGATGAATCACTGGATATTACGGTTGAATTAAAGAGTGTCAACTCAAGATTTCTGGACTGTACGGTAAAACTTCCAAGAAATTACAGCTTTCTGGAAGAAAAGGTCAAGGCATATGTTTCCGAGCATGGAATAACGAGAGGAAAAGTGGAAATATATGTCGGAATCGATGTTCTGAAACAGAACGGGATGGTGACCACCATCGACACTGCGGCGGCAGGCTCTTACATAGAAGCTCTTTATGCCCTCAGAGATACATTCGGTCTTAAGGATGACATAACCGTATCAAAAGTTGCTTACAACAAAGATATCTTCATAATAAAAAAGCCCGATGAGGACGTTAACAAGGACTGGGAGGACGTAAAAAAAGTCCTGGCCGAAGCCGTTGAATCGTTCTGCATCACCAGGGCTGCCGAAGGAAGAAGACTTTGTGAGGATATAAGCAAAAAAGCGCTGTTCCTCAGGGAAAGCGCCGAGAAGATCAAGAAGATCTCCGAAAGCGACATTTCGGGATATCCCGAAAAGCTTGAAAACAGGATAAAGCAGATACTCTCAGATTTTGACGCGGAAGTCTCAGAACAGAGGCTCCTTACGGAAGTTGCAATATTTGCAGACAAAGCCGCTATTGACGAGGAACTGGTGAGACTGTCATCACACTTCACTATGCTCGACGAGATTCTGAATTCCGACGAAGCGCTCGGAAGGAAGCTCGACTTCCTTGTCCAGGAGATCAACAGGGAAATAAATACTATCGGTTCCAAAGCGGGAAATACCGAGATTGCCCACCTCGTTGTGGATATGAAAACGGAACTTGAAAAAATCCGCGAACAGATCCAGAACCTTGAATAGACGTGGAGATGAGCTATGAGATTTGTTAATGTTGGATTCAACAATATGATCAATGCAGAAAGAGTGGTTGCCATAATCAATTCGGATTCAGCGCCGGCCAAGAGACTGGTCCAGGACGCAAGGGATTCGGGAAGAGCAATCGACTGCACGAGCGGAAGAAAGACCAGATGCATCATAGTAATGGATTCGGACCATGTGGTCCTCTCGGCCATTCAGAACGAAACCATCTCATCACGCATACGCGGAGATGCAGATTCCCTTCAGGAAGGAGGAGCCTAAATGTCAGTAAGTAAGATGGAAGAAGGAAAGGTATTCGTAGTTTCGGGGCCGTCCGGAAGCGGAAAGGGAACCGTGATAGGAATACTGCAGGAGATTTATACCGGCATGGAAGTGGCAGTATCTGCAACGACCAGAGCTCCCAGAGAGGGAGAGGCCGAAGGAGTCAATTATTTCTATAAAACAAGAGCGGAATTCGAAGAACTCATAAAAAATGATGAAGTTCTCGAATATACGATATACAACGGAAACTACTACGGAACTCTTAAGTCCGAGGCAGAAAGAATCACCGAGAAGGGAAAGGACCTTGTCCTTGAGATAGAAGTGAACGGCTGCGGACAGATGAAAAGAAAACTCGGGAGCAGATGCGTGGCCATCATGCTGACGGCCCCCGATTCAAAAGAACTCGAAAGAAGACTGAGGGGACGCGGAACCGAAACCGAAGATGAAATCCAAAGAAGGCTCAGACGTGCCTTTGATGAAGTCAAGGAAGTGACCAAGTACGATTACCTTCTGATAAATGAAAACGGAAAAGCAGACAAGTGCGCCGAAGATCTTCTCGCGGTTATTACCGCCGAACGTCTTAAGGCAGACAGAGCGGAGGAGTATCTCCGTGAAAACTATCCGGAAATATAAATAAGCGAACAATAAAAGGGAGTATATAAATCATGATTAACAATCCAATCGATCTTTCCAAAACGACAGATATTAACAGATATGCGCTTGTTGTTGCAACTGCAAAATGCGCCAGAATAATAACAGACGAATACGTTAAGCAGAAAGAAGCAGCAGAACAGGCCGCAATGAGCAAGGACAACGATAAGAAGATCGCAGCTCAGAATATGATAAACAAGGACTACAGAGACGAAAAGGCCGTCAAGCTGGCAATTTCCGGACTTCATTCGGGTGAATTCAAGCTCATAGGCGACAACGGAGAGGAAATATTCCTGTCCGATAATGCCCAGGCCAAGAAAATAATAGAAGACGAAGAAGTGGAATTCGGAGAAAAAGAATAATCACAGTCATTATGAAAGTATGCGGAGGTGTAGTATAAATGAATAGTATTACAGCCGAAGTATACATTCTTGATGTCCCGTACAGCGCCGATAATCTTTATTCATATCATGTTCCGAAAGAACTCGAGCATGTAAGGAAAGGTTCCATAGTGGAAGTCCCTTTCGGAAAGGGTAACCGCAGAAAAACCGCAGTTGTTTTCTCTTTGACCGTAAACGACGGAAGCGTTCCGGAACGTGAACTGAAATATTTGAGTTCGGAAATCGGAAACGGCCTTATACTTGACGATGAGATGCTTTCGCTGTGCACTTTTCTGAAAGAACACACTCTCTGCACTTTCGGAGAGGCTCTGAGCGCAGTGGTTCCGTCATCCGCTTTCGGAAAGGTCAGCGACATATATGAAGTGAATCAGGACATGGATGACGGATGCGGAGAAAAACTCACCGCCAGAGCAGAGGAGACACTTGAACTCTGCAGGCAGCTTGGCAGATTCACGAAAAACGAAATCGTCTCTGCATCCGGATTTGATTGCACCAGGTACATTGCGGAACTTGAAAAGAAGGGCTACCTTTTAAGGACAGCAGACATAAAAAAGGCATATGGATCCGTAACAAGGATCGTATGTGATCTGGCAGAAGAATTCAAAACATCAGGCAGCGCGAATGAGATTTTGGCGAGAAGTGAATATCTGAAACTCAGGGGAAAGAACAAAAAGAAAGTTTTTGAATTTCTTGCTCTTTTCGGTGAATCGTCAGAATCGGACATCTCACAGAACACGGGTATTTCGCTTCCTGCATGCCGCAGCGCGGTAAAAGCTCTTGCGGGAGAAGGACTTATCAGGCTTGCCTATGTTCATGCATACAGAGACAAGAAATCTCTCGAATCGTCTCTCGTATCCGGAAAAGGTCAAAAGTCATCATTTGTTCTGTCCGAATCCCAGGAAAAAGCATTTGATGCTCTTTTAGCCATGATATCAAAGGACGGTCCTTCGGCAGCGCTTTTGCACGGAGTGACCGGATCCGGAAAAACCAACGTTATAATAAAACTTATTGAAAAAACTCTTGAGATGGGGCGCGGGGTCATAATGCTGGTTCCCGAGATAGCCCTTACCCCACAGACCGTAATGCGTTTTGCGGGAGTCTTCGGAGACAGGATAGCACTGATCCATTCATCTCTTTCCCAGGGTGAGCGTGTAGATGCGTGGAGAAGGATCAGAAGCGGCAAAGCTGACGTGGTCATCGGCACACGTTCGGCGATATTTGCCCCGGTAAAAAACCTCGGTCTGATTGTCATCGACGAGGAGCATGAACACACATACAAGTCCGACAGCAACCCAAAATATCAGGCGCATGAGGTTGCAAGTTTCAGATGCGGAGAAAACGGCGCGTCTCTTATCCTGGCATCCGCCACACCATCGGTAACCAGTTATTACAAAGCCAAAAAGGGCATATATTCTCTTGTTGAACTTAAAGACAGATACGGTGAAGCAAAGCTTCCGGATGTCGTGATAGCCGATTCGAGGGAAGATATTGCTGAAGGCAATCTGTCTCCCATCGGGAAGGTTCTGGCGGAAAAGCTGAGGGAAGACAGCGCAAAAGGATACCAGTCCATCCTGTTTCTCAACAGAAGAGGATACAACAACTTCGTCTCATGCAGAAGCTGTCTGAAAAACATCACGTGTCCGAACTGCTCCGTGACGATGAAGTATCATTCGAGAAAGGGAAGGTCTCCCGACGCCGAGTCGGAAACGCCGTATCTCGAAAAAAGAAGGAACGACGGATACCTTGTCTGCCATATGTGCGGATACAAGGCCCCGGTTCCCGAAGTGTGCCCTTCATGCGGTAAACCGTATCTTATGTTCCTGGGATCCGGCACACAGAAAGCCGAAGACGACATTATAAACGAATTTCCCGAACTTAAAATACTCAGAATGGATCATGACACCATATCCCTGAAGCATTCTCACGAAGAGATACTCACAAAATTCAGGAACGGAGAGGCAAACGTGCTTCTCGGAACACAGATGGTGACGAAAGGTCATGACTTTCCGAGAGTTGCAACCGTGGGAGTGCTCAATTCCGATATGCTGCTTACGGCTGATGACTACAGAGCATCGGAAAGAACCTTTGCCATGCTGACGCAGGTAGTAGGCAGGGCAGGCCGTGCCGACGTTCCGGGCGTTGCCGTGATACAAACAAGAAATCCCGAAAACAGAGTCATCAGGCTTGCCGCAAGACAGGACTATGTGACATTCTATAATGAAGAAATCAAGCTCAGAAAAGCCGTGGTGCTCCCTCCTTTCTGCGATATCGCAGTGATAACTCTTGCGAGCATGGATGAAAAGGCGCTCTCCTCGGCCATAGACAGGCTGTACAGGACGATCATCATAATGTCCAAAAACAGTTTTTCGGATGTTCCGATCACGATGTTCGGACCGTTTGAAGCTCCTGTCTACAAGGCGCAGAACGTTTACAGGAAAAGGATTATTCTGAAGTGCAGACTGAATAAGAAGTGCAGGCAGTTCATGTCGGAAATCATTCTCGATGCTTCAAAACATGCAAACGATTACAAGCGGGAAAACGATATGGATCGCGGGAACCACGGATATAAATCAAGAAATATGACGACGGTAAACGCGTCGATAGACATAAATCCGAACAATATCTGATAAAGGAGTGAGACTCAAATGGCATTGTTGAATATAGTACAGGAAGGGGATCCGATCCTTGCGAAGGTTTGCAGACCCGTGAAGGAGATTACTCCGAGAATTGTCAGACTTATAGACGATATGAAGGAAACCCTTATAGATGCAGACGGAGCAGGGCTTGCGGCTCCGCAGGTCGGAATAATGAGAAGGGTTGTAGTCCTTTACATAGGAGACGAACTCGTTGAACTCATCAATCCCGAAATAATAGCAAGCGAGGGCGAACAGCAGGAGATAGAAGGCTGTCTGTCGGTTCCCGGAGTATGGGGCATCACTGACAGGCCCGCAAAGGTAACTGTCAGGGGACTTGACAGGAACGGGGACGTTATAGTCCGCGAAGGCGAAGGGCTCAGCGCAAGATGCATATGCCATGAACTCGATCATCTCGAGGGTCATCTGTTTACCGAAAAGGCACTTCGTATCCTGACTGAAAAAGAACTCGAAGAATACATGGAAAGTAAGAAAGATGCCGAGAAATAAACACATAAAAATAATGTTCATGGGAACCCCGGAGTTTGCAGAAGAGGTTCTCAGGTCGGTTTACTCAAAAGAAGGCTGCGAGGTATGCGCGGTGGTGACAAGGCCGGACAAGCCTGCCGGACGGGGAATGAAGATGCTTTCGTCTCCGGTAAAAAAATTTGCACTGGAACATGACATTCCGGTATACCAGCCGGCAACTCTGAAAGACGGCAGATTCATCGATGTCCTTGATGAAATAAAGCCGGAACTGATCATAGTCGCTGCATACGGAAATATACTTCCGGAATACGTGATTGAGTATCCCGAATACGGATGTATTAATGCCCACGGGTCCCTCCTGCCGAAATACAGAGGAGCGGCGCCGATGCAGAGAGCCCTGATGGAAGGTGAAAAAGTCACCGGTATTACGGCCATGTACATGGACAAGGGACTCGATACGGGGGACATGATCCTCAAACTCGAATGTCCTGTTACGGACGAAGATGACTTCGGAACGATACACGACAAGCTCGCATCGCTCGGCGGGAAAGCCATGTGCGACGTAATAGATATGATATGGAAGGGCGAAGTCCCGAGAGAAAAGCAGAACGATTCGGAATCGACATACGCTTCGAAAATAGAAAAATCGGAAACATATCTGGACTTCACGAGACCTGCGGACGAGATTTTCAATAAGATAAGAGGACTGTCGCCCGCGCCTTGTGCGGCAACGACAAACGCAGACGGCACTCTTCTGAAAATCATAAAAGCGAAAAAAAGCGAAAGACCAGATGCGGAAACATACCTGCCCGGGGAAGTTGTTGAAACGGACATGAAGGGAGACGGGTATTTCACCGTCAGATGCGGTGACGGATTTATAGATGTCACCTTTGTCCAGCCGCAGGGCAAAAGGGCAATGAGTTCAGCTGACTACCTGCGCGGAAGAAAGATAGTCACGGGACAGATACTGGGAGAAAAGTAATAAGGGAGGTGACGTGAATGCCATACGGTGACTGGTCATATTTTATGTATGTCATACCGGCTCTGCTGATTACCATTGCAGCCGACATTTACGTCAGATCCGTGTACAGAAAATATTCATCCGTACGGGTTGAGAGCGGTATGACAGGCAGTGATGCCGCGCGAATGGTCTTGTCGACACATGGAGTAAACGATGTTGTGATCGATCATGTCAAAGGCGACCTTACCGATTATTTCAATCCCACGGACAGGATAATAAGGCTCAGCGACAATGTGTATAACGGCGCAACGGTCTCCGCTGTCGGTGTGGCTGCCCATGAATCGGGACATGCCATTCAGTACAGTGAAGACTATCTTCCCGTGAAAATAAGGTCCGTCATTACTCCGGTAACAAAATACGGTTCCATGGCTGCATGGCCTCTTGTGCTTTTCGGCGTGCTGTTTGAATTCAGACCCCTTGCATGGATAGGAGTTGCATTGTTCGGAGCCGCAGTCCTTTTCAGAATGCTGACACTTCCGGTGGAAATCAATGCAAGCCGCAGGGCGATTGCATCTCTCTCGGGAGGAATAATAACGGAAGAAGAATTAAAAGGGGTAAAAAAAGTGCTTACGGCGGCTGCGCTCACATACGTGGCTTCATTTGCCGCGACGCTTCTGACCTTTTTGAGAATTTTGTCTGTAGCCAGAGGATCGAGAAGGCGCTGATATGCAGAAAGAAAAACACGGTACAGAAGAAAAATCTTCCGTTAATGCGAGGAAGCTGGCGCATGAATCTCTTTGCAGAATAGAAAAAAATGGAAGATATTCAAATATAGAAGTGGATGTTCAGCTGAGATCTTCTGAACTTCCCGGCAGCGAAAGGGCACTGTATACGAGACTTGTTTACGGGGTCATTGAGAAAAAGATCACTCTTGACCATATTATTTCCGGATATTCAAGCAAACCGGTCGTCGGTCTCGACAGCGATGTGCTGAACGCCATAAGACTCGGTATATACCAGCTTGTTTTTACTGACAGGATTCCGGAATATTCGGCCGTGAACGAATCGGTCGGGCTTGTAAGAAAAGAAAAAAGAGGATATGTCAATGCGATCCTCCGCAGTTTCATGCGGGACGGGAAGAGGGTAACATATCCGGAAGAGCATATCAAATACCTTTCAGTAAGATATTCGGTTTCGGAGCCGCTTGTAAAAAAACTCATAGAGTCTCTCGGAGATTCCGCAGAAAGTTATCTTGAAGCTTCAGGAAGCCGCGAGGGTGTCGACCTCAGAATAAACACCATTTTAACGAATGCCGGGGATGCGCTCAGGATAACCGGAGGAAAGATCTCCGATATTGCACCGGATGTAATCAGAGTCAGACAGCTTGATGAAAAAATCAGGGAAGGACTTGAAAAAGGACTGTGGTTTGTACAGGATGAAGCATCCAGGATAGCGTCTGCAGTCGTCGGGGCAAAGCCCGGTGATACTGTTGTGGATACGTGCTCGTGTCCGGGCGGCAAATCCTTCTCCATGGCGATCGACATGCATAACAGCGGCGTGGTTCATTCGTATGACATACACGGAAACAAGCTGACTCTGGTGCAGTCAGGAGCGGAGAGACTGAAAATAGATATTATCAGAACGGAGAAGAGAGATGCACGGGAGCCGGATGAAGCGCTCTTCGGAGCAGCTGACAGGGTCCTCTGTGATGCGCCGTGCTCCGGATTCGGCGTGATATCGAAAAAGCCCGAAATCAGGTACAAGGATGTGTCGGAATCCGACAGGTTGCCGGATATACAGCTTGAGATACTTGAAGGGGCATCAAAATATGTGAAGAAAAAAGGCACGCTGGTCTACTCAACATGCACTGTGATCAAAGCAGAGAACGAAGGAGTGGTCGGCAGATTCCTTGAAAGAAATCCGGACTTTCACATCGAAGATTCATCGGTTATCGGTTCGGGAATGAGGACGTTCAGACCGGATACCGACGGATGCGACGGATTCTTTGTTGCAAAAATGATACGGGATTAAATATATATGGAAGAAAAGAAGAGAAAACCCGACATCATGTCGATGTATCCCGATGAACTCAGAAAATTCATCGAGGATATGGGCGAAAAGAAATTCAGAGCCGATCAGCTGTTCTCATGGATCTCAAAAGGTGCATCCATAGATGAGATGTCA
>JAEEGL010663563.1_pt1 | contig 16500 bp, 1 predicted proteins | sample 9134231 | NCBI WGS metagenome assembly JAEEGL01 (sample SAMN16246548, study PRJNA631951) | gut metagenome | biome: gut microbiome; feature: rumen; material: fiber-attached | host: Bos | place: Iran: Karaj | collected 2018-10
AAGTTCTGATAATCCATTAAATACATTATTAAGAGATACAGCTAATACAACTAATAGCAAACTATATAATTATTTAAAGAGTTTATATGTAGGCGAAGGTGTATTAGATTGTAAAGAAAAAATAATTCAAGTTGCATCAAGTGATAAAGACACTTATGCAAGTTTATTAAAAGCTATTACTGATAATAATATAAGTGCAGCTGATGCTCAACAATTGATAAATAATCAAAAGTTATTTGAAATTGGTGGAGAAACATTAGTATATACAGCTGGATTAACATTTAATGATACAAAAGCTATTAGTATAACAGCAGGAAGAGAAACTCGTTTATTAGTAAGTAGTAACACTGGAATAGAAATTTATAGTGATGCTCAATGTACTAATATTATACCTTCTACTTATAGTAATGGTATTATTACAATCACTGGTACAAATTTAACAAATACTAGTGTATTATATGTAAAATCTACTGGTGCAAGTACATTATATGATGTTGTTCAAACTGTATATGGTGCTGATAGTGAACACCTTGCTTATAATTTTAAGAGTTATACAGAGTATGCTGATGGTCCAGAGTATCAAAATTATTCTATAAATGGTACTGACTTTAATGATCCAAATGCTGGACCAATGAAGACTTTATTGAATAAAACTAATTTAGCTACTCAAATCGGTGATTCAACAGATTATAAAGTATATTTGAATGCTGTTATGAAGACACAGTCTAATAAAGAAAATAAAACTCTTTATCTAGTTCTTGATGATGTTACAATAGTTACCGCTCAGACTTATACAGCTGCAAATAGTAAATTATTAGAATATTCATATGGAAATGTAAATGTTGGTGCATTTGCCAAGGTTGCATTTGGACATCCAAATACAACTTATCCATATGGTGACCAATATCAATCTTATGTTAATTCTTGTACACTACATGGTTCTAATACTTCACAAATTGATGTTACAACTTGGGTTAATGATACATCTAAGACATATTATCTTAATGCTTATCAAAGACAAGATAAGAATCAAACAGGTAGACCTCAGGATATAACAGATTCAAACATAAGATCTTATCCAGAATTACACTATCTTGCTATTCAATATACAATTGCTAAGGCATCTTATGTTTCAGTATTAACTGATAAGCCAGAGTCTAATTATTTAGATTATTCTCACGCAGTATTAAGAAATACTGGATTATACAATAGTGGTAGTTCAACTCCATTTAAGACTTTATTAAATGAAGTTATATCTAATTTATCTCCAATGGCTTATCAAGATTATGCTACTGAATTTACAACACCTTCAAGTGCTGTAATATCTAGTATGTTAAGAGAAATATTAACAAGACAAACAGATAATGGTGAAACATTCACTAGATTATTATTAACTAATAATACAGATGCTATGTATAACTTCTTAAATAATGTTATTAGTGTATCTGATTATAAGAATAATTTAGGAGATATCCTAAAGAATCTTGCTGAAACTAATTATAGATTTACATATGAAGTTGTATCTAATACAGCTAGTCCAACTGATAATATGAAAAAAGTATTAGCAGCTGCATATGTTGTAGTAGATTATATTAATATCTATAATCAATCATTAACTGATAATACTATTAATGTTGGTAGTACATTATTAAAGACTATTATGTCAGGTACATATAATGTTAAACCAGATTACCAATATATTAATAGTGATGGTACATTCAATAATGATAAATTTGATGCATTACTTGAAATATTAGGTATTAAGAGTGATGAATCAAGTTATGGTATTTACGCATTATCATCATCTACAGGTATTCAAAATGGTACATTCATACCTGATAATGTTGATTTAACAACTATGGATGCTAAATACGATGTAACAACTGCAAACTTCATCGAAGTTACTGATACTGATTCATCTACATGGAGAGGTACTGTTGATAGTGTTGTTAAGGCTGATTATCCTGCTGCACAACAAGATACAGTAAATTATCATATCAAGATTGAAATGAAACAATTAGTTAGATCAATTGCTATCACAATCTTTGATTTAGATTTAAATGTTAATAATAAAACTATAAGTACATCAGATTCACAAATTGAAGAAAATGGTTCTAAATCAACAATCATATATTATGTATCTGATGAACAAATCGATTATATTAAGGGACAAAATAGTCTTCCTATTACTAAGTTTACAATTGCAGATACTGCAACTAAGACTAACCCAACAGGAAGTACCCTTTCTATATCAAATAAAGAATTAAAATATGAGAGAGTTACTGGATTAGCAGAAGAAACATTCAATGCTAATAAATCTAGATATTATATTTATAATGCTGGTACTGACTCATATGTAGCTCAAACTAATGGTACTTATTCAAGTGAAGCAACATATTATAGAATTAGTTCTATAGTTGTTAAGGATGCCGTAACAATTACAGCAGAAGAAACATCAGTTGTAGGTGTTTACACAATCCATTTCATTAGAATTGATACTGATAATACATTCACATTCACTAAGATGACATATGTTGGTGAAAACGGTGAAGTTAATATCACTACATTAAGTGGTACTAATGGTTCTAATACTCCAATTCCATATTCTGGTGCAACTATTAAGTTTACTGTAACAGGTGCTGGTTTAGTTGATAATGCGGATATTAGACAATTCTTATCAATTGTTGATAATTCAACAGGAGCAAAAGAAGAATTAGGTTCAGCTTGGATGTTTGACCCAACTGATGCTAACAATGGTTTAGTTACCGACCATACAGCAACAATGACACTTATTGTAGATATTAGTATGAGCCAAGGTGTTAAGAACTTTGTATTTGATATATTTGGTTCTTCAACAACTATAAAGATGACTAAATCTCCAAACACATTAAATAAGATTGTTAAGTTTGGTTATGAAGGATCTGATTATGCAGCTACAATGAATTCTGATAAGTCTTTATCACAAAAAATTCAATTTGGTAGAGCATTTAATTATACTGATTTAACTGCTCCATATGTATTAACTTCTGATACAGCTATTGATCCATTAAAGACATATTATACAAGATTTGGTGAAAATGATTATTATAATTATAAGAAAGTATTATCACCAACAGTAGATAATATTGGTTCATATTATGTTAAGAATGATGACTTCTATCTATATGATTTTGAAGTATCTGATAACGCAACTGTAAAGATTACAGTAACTAAATCTAATGATGCATTAATGGTATATACAATTACATTTAGTGTTAAATCAGAATTAGGTTCTGGTAGTGGTTCAACAGTTGATTATGTACATACATTAACTGAAATGGATTATTTCGCTAATAATAACCCTTATGGTGCATTATATAAAGATGGTGAATCATTCACTGATTATTATACTGGTGAATTTACTTATAATGGTGTAACATATGATGGAACAAAATCAGAAGTAACATATAATACTGGTGTAGATAATTATGTTGCAGTAATCTTCAACAGAGGTGAAGACCCTGAATATAGAATTAAGTATGTATTAGCTAATTTCTATGATTTCTCTAATACTTCAAACTTTACTTATGTTCAAGAAGGTAAAAACCCTGGATTAGTATTTGAAGTAGCAACAGTAACATCTTCAACATATAAACCATATACTTATTATATTAAGACAGTAGATGCTGAAGAAGATATTAATGATGAATATGGTATTGCTACAGGTGAATTTGATTCAAATCAAACATATTATATTGCTGCTACATCATCTAAAGCTACATTAAATGAAACTTATGCAGGTCCAACTGTTACTGTAACTCAAAATCCTGGTATATATGCATTTAACTTCGTATATAGTAGAACAGGTGAATGGGATGCTTCAGGTGAATGGATGTTAGCTGAAGAATTTAATCCAGGAACAATATATTATTTGGATATGGGTGATGGAACTTATGCTCCAGTATCAGATTTTGGTATTGATGTAGCCACTCAAGATGATTTTGATATGTTCTATGGTGCATTATGGATTTATCAATCAACTGATGCAACGTATACTAGAACATATGTGTTCCCTACATTATTCATTTACAAAGACTTTGCTGTTGATGCATTTATTAATAAGTTATCATTCCTAGATCAAAAGGTTGAATTAGGTAACACAGCTTCAGTTATGCTAGCTAGTGATCCATTAATTCCTAACCATGATGATACTAGCGCAGCTACAAGTTCAAATACAGATGTAATGTATGATGATGTATTTAAAGCAACTTTAGGTAGTGCCTCAGGATTATCTCCAGAAGATATAGCTAGATATACTGATATTAAGATATCTTCTAGTGGTGTTAATTATGGAACTAATTCAGCAGCTACTACAGTATCTGATTACTATACAGTAGGTACAGTTTCTGCAGCTACATTAACTGAATATTCTCCTACATTTAAGATTCAAGATAATGCTCAAATATATAAATATACAACTAAGAAGAAGTTAGAAGCTTATGGTGCTGGTGTACAGGTAACTACTGATTCTGAAATATTAAGTTCTAGAGTATCTGATGATAATCCTATGTATTTATATGTACCATTTGAATATAATGGTGAAATGAAAGTATTTATGGTAGAGCTTAATGCAGAATATAAGTGGAAAGCTGTATATACTTATGATGGTGGTAGTAGTGGTCTTGGATCATTAGTACATCAATATACAACTCCATTTACAACACTTCAAGCTACAACAATCGATGAAGTAAATCATACATCACCTGCAACATTTACAAGTACATCTGATGGTAAGACTTACAATATATCTGATTTATCAGGTTCAACAATTACATCTGGTGCTTCAAGATATAATAAGTCATTATTTATGGATTATATTGGAGATCCACTTGATGGTCACTTCTGGTATATTTCTTATGTAGTATTCTCTGAATATTTCTTAAATTATGGTTTAACTGATTCTAATGATGATAAAATTGATGATAGAGGTGCTGTAAGATTCTATCATATCTCAATCATCGATTTATCAAATAAAGTTTACTTTAACTTAAATGTATTCGCTCCTGAAACATTACCAATAGATACAGATATTTATATGACAATATCTGAAAATATCTATGACGATGATGATAACTTATCATCAAAGCAAATAAGTGCTTATGTTACAAGAGTATTAGATGATAATGGTAATGTAATTAGAAATGCACAAGGATTGATTCTTTATAAGATTGAAACTGGTTATAAATTACAAGCATTACCAGCTGGATACTTTAAGTTTAGTATTGATTTACCAAATGGTTATGGTGCTACATACACAGCTGATAAACAGAATGTATTATCAACTTCATCACAAGCAACACACGCAGCTGATGAACCTGATACATTCTTCCCTAAAACAACAATCATTCCTATTACAGTAGGATTGACTGTAACAATTAATGAATTAGCTGGTGGTTCAACTGTATGGGCAGTTAGTACATCTAACTTATTCACACGTGATATCACAGGTACAAGCACACAAATCGTTGATATTCCTGAGTATTATTACTTCACTGAAAATGGTGAGTTTGAAGATGCTAAGGGATGTTGGTGGTACATTGATTCTAATAATGAAGTACAAACTATGAAGAATGTATAACAATAATAAAAGACCTCTAAAATGGCTAATAATGGCCGTTTAGGAGGTCTTTTTAATTTGTTCTAAAGAGAAAACTTGTGAATATTTATAAGTATAGTGTGAAATCAAAAAAGGTATTAAAAATGAAATAGATTTTTAATACCTTTTTTATGTTTTCTTAATATAAGTATAACCTTATCAAATTGAATTATTATAAATAAATAATTTATATAAAGATAATATATTTATATTTAACTTTAATTCAAGAATAGTTATATTATAAAGTTATTGTAGGTCTAATAGCATATAGTATTGTTGGTTGAGTTACAAGACCCTGTGATGTAGTATTTTTTCCAGCTGTCACACAATACTTTAGATTTTGGTTAGCAGGATTAAAATCTTTTAACCACCAATTACTTGATATGACTATATTAGGATTATTTTTGTAGTTGTTAAAGTCTGCTAATGATAACAAATCCATACCTGTAATTCCTGTTGCAGTTTCAAGATTTGTTAATGCTGTTGTTGTTAAGCTACCTTGTGATGTTGGTCCTAATGCAGTTTTGCTTAATAATTTATAACCATCAGTAGTATCTAGTACTAACCATGATATATTAACGCTATTATATTGACCATAAATAACTTCTGAAAGATTATCTGGCATTGTTACTTTACTATAAATCTTATCATTGACAATTAAGTTATTTACATCAACAATTGTTACTGGTAAACCATTATAATATGATGGAATAACTATGTTTTGATTATTTGTTATAGCAGGTGTTACAATTGAATCTTTAATCTTAACACCTACATAAGCTGTATGGTTATCTACATCTGTTTCATCTAATACGATGTCACCTTGCCATCTAGCATAAAGATCAGTAGTAGAAGTAATTGTTCCTGTAAATTCATTTGTGAAATCACAATCTGTATACCAACCAGCTACTGTCTTTGTCCAACCAGCCTTTGTATTAGCTTTTGGTAAGCTACCATATCTTACACTAACTGGAGTTAATCCTATAGAAGTACCATTGTTATATTGATAATTTACAGTTATTAAATCTCTATCGAAGTATAAATCAAATACTGTAGAACCATCACCAGCAATAGTCTTAGTTAAATCAGTGGTTATTATTGTTGCACCTGTGATTGTGTCTGGTAAAACTGTTAAGTTTACATCTGTAGTACCATTATTACCTGTTGTAGAGTGGTCTAATGTATAGTTATCATTATCAGTATTTTGTAGATAATAATTAACTGTATATTGAATATTTGTTAATGGAGCGAATATTGCGAAATAATCTTCATGATCTTCAGAGCCTAATGTAAGAACATTTCCAGTAACTCTTTCATCATTTAAATCAGCTCTATTTGTGCTACCATCAGCCATTTGCCATTGCCACTTAACAAATTCATAACCAGTTGCAGGAGTAGCTGTATAAACATCACCATTCTTTGTTACTGAACCAGCTGTGCTTGTTTCAACGAAAGTAGAACCATTTAATTTACCTGCTAGAACTAATGCACTAGTTCTTGTGTAAACAGCAATTATTTGAACTCTATTACGATAGTTACTTGCACTTGCTAATGTTGTATCTAGATTTTCAGTATATGATAATACATTACCATCTAATCTTGGATCAGAAGAAGAAACATCTACACCACCAATTGTATATTTAGTGAATTCATAAGCATCACTTTCTTGAGGAGTGATTATTAATGGATCGCCTGAGAAATTGCTACCTGATGTAGTTGGTAATAATGTACTAGGTTGAGCATCTGCACCAAGCTTAGAAATAAAGACTGGATAAATTGTTCTTATTGTTCCTGGAGCTAATCTAATTGAAGTAGCTCTTGAAATTAATGAATAAGTTGTTTGAGTTAAATTTGGATTTCCTACAACAATTTCAGAATCACCAGAACCAATTTCATACCAACCAGCAAACATTAAGTTAGAGTTATTAGTTGCAGTATATGTAACTAATTCATCTTCATCCATTATGTTATTAGTGCTACATGTACCATAATTACCACCTGTAGACATAATGAAGAATGGTTCAGGTGTATCTCCGTCAGTTAAGTTTGTATCTAATTTTCCTTGAGATACGTTGATATTATTCTTAACAAATTTAGCATATAAAGTTTCATTCTCAGTTTTGAATGTATACTCGTAAGTTAAGTCGCCTGATAATTTATTATCTCCACTATACCAACCACGGAATGCATAACCAGATGATGGAGTAGCAGTTAAATTAATTGTTTCACCAGCAACATAATTCTTACCTGTTAATAATGTTACTGAATTGTTACTTGAACCATCACTATTTTGTAATTCAAGAATAACATGTGACCACTTAGCTGTATATTTTATATCGTCGCTAGCCATTGTAACAGTTAATGTTTTTTCAGTTGTTACAGGTGTTGTTTCTGCACCTCTATACCAACCACAGAATACATAACCACTGAGGTCTGTAGTTGCAGTCAATGTTATTTGTTCACCAGTTCTTAAATATTGTGATTCAGATGGATCAATTAAACCACCATCAGAATTCTTATTAAGAACTAATTTATATCTAGCTACTTTAGCAGTATATGTTGTAGTATCTCCAGTTAATGTTACAGTTAATTCAGGATCAGTAGTTACTAATGTATCACCATTATACCAACCTAAGAATGTATATGTATCATTTACTTCAAATGTCTTAGTGATTGAATTACCTACATATTTAGTTCCTATATTTTCACCTGAAATTGTACCTGCTTCTGCAGTAGTAGAATGACTTAAGTCATGTGTAATTTCAATTTCAAATGATGTTGGAATTGCTATAAATCTAGCATATATGTCTTTATTACCATGTGAACCTTGTGTAATTGTAGTTATTTCATTTCCACCACTCATTGAATCAAACCATCCAACAAATATGTTACCAGGTTTAGTTGCTGGATTTAATGTGATTGTTGGAGTTTCAACTGTATAAGTTCCAGGGTTAGTAAATGTGCTACCACTTGTATTCTTATAATCTAGATAATAAGTTGTTGGAGTCCACTTAGCCCAGAATTCTCTGTCACCTGATTCACCTTGAGTAATTTGTGTTACTGGATCACCAGTTAAAGAACTATTAGTATACCAACCGCTGAAGTTATAATAATCCTTAGCTGGTTGAGGTAATTCAAATGTTGATGTTGATTGAGTATAAGTTAAATGTTCAGTTATTTCACTACCACCATTACTATTATATGTAATATTATAAACATCTATATTCCATTTAGCATAGATATACTTATCACCAGATGAATGATATGGAATTTCATATATTTCATTACCTTCTGTGCATTCTTGATCAGTATACCAACCCATGAATGTAGGATCAGTAGAATTTAATAAAGTGATTGTAGGTGTTTCATATGTGTATGTAGTTTGATTTCCATAAGTTTCTTCTCCTGAAACATTACCATAAGTAATTGTATATTCATGTAATGTCCATTGAGCTTCAAATTCTGTATAACCTACTAATTTATCTAATGTATCAGTTGTAGCAAATACTATACTAGAATCTCCTACTGGACTCCATCCAACAAAGTCATAATAATCTTTTGTTGGTGTTGGAAGAGAATCTTCATATGGATAATTAAATGTTACATTTTGTGTAGAAGTAGAATCATTTAATGTACCACCATTTGGATCAAGTGATAATGTTACTGGTGTATTAACAATATCAAATTCAATTGTCTTAGATAACTCAAAATTACCAATACCAGTAATTGTTACATAACCTGTACCTAATGCATTATTAGCACCATATGATAATGTATAATCAGTATCTTTTACTAAAGAATATGAGTTATACATAATTGTTGGTTCTGGCTTATAACCATTTGTTGCAACATTAGATGTTAATGGAACGTCATATACTGTTGAGAATGTACATGTATTAATATCACGTGCTAAGATTTCATATGTTGTATTTATTACACTATTTTGATATTGAGTTTGTGTTCCGTTCTTTGGTTGAATTCTCATTGTATATGTTGAATCAGTTCCAGCGTTAGTTTTTGCTGCAACAGAATAGATTATAAATGATCCAGTTACATCATTTACAGATGAATCTAAGTCATTATCAATTAATGTAAATGAGAAATCAGAAGTTGATTTTGCTACACCATTAAATGTTGGATAATTAATTGTTAATGTATAATCAGTTAACACTTTTTTATTTATTACATACTTTCTAGTAGTTGTACCAGTGAAGTAATTACCTTTAGCTGTAATTGTTATTGTATAAGTTGTAGCTCTTGTTTGATTACCACTGATACTTACTGTATAGTCAGTGCCTTCAACTAATTCGTAACCAATACCATTATCAGTATCATCACTTGTGATTACGATTGTTGGTTTTTGTACTAATCCATTATATGTATATGCAATAGTAGTAGAATCTGTAGGATCAGTTACTAAAATACCATCTAATGTAATATTAGTATTTGCTATATTGATATTTTGACTAGTAATACTATAAGTTGAATTAACAAATGTTACATTATAATTATCATTATTATAATAACCAGTTAAGCTATATGTTCCTACATCATTACCTTCGGCTTTGATAATTTCGATTTCTAAATCATCACCACTTATTATAGTACCAGATGTAATAGCGTATGCTTCTTGATCAACTGTATATGAGCCATCTGTCTTATAAGGAGAACTTTGTGCTGTTAATTCTATTGTCACAGGTCTTTCTGTAATAGAATAAGTCTTATTTATTGTACCAAAATAATTACCTTGACCCTCAACTCTTACAGTATAATTACCAACATATGTTCCACCATTATTTGTTATTGTGTAATCAGATGCTGTTAAATATCCTGAATCAGTAACTGTGACTACTGGCTTTTGACCTTCACCATTATAAACATTACTTGTTGTGCTTAATGATACCATTGAAGCAGTTAATGCCTTTGGTGTAATACTAAATTCATAGTCTTTAGCACTTATATTATCTGGATTATATGATGATCCTTGCCAACAGTAATTATTAGTATCATTTAATGTAACTGTTGCTGTATAAGTATTAACATCAATTCCTGTATTATTAGTAATTGTATAATAATCAGATGTTGTTAATTCGTGTGTTATTTCTGTACCACTATAAGTATATGAAGAAGTAGCTGCTGTAGGTGTAGCTACTTGAGCTTTTCTAATTGTTGCAGTAACTGTTAATAAAGCTGAATCATTATAATTAGAATTACCGAATAATTTATAATAAATTGTATAAGTTCCAGCATTAGTTTGTGTAGGAATTGTTTCAGTATATTCACCATCTTCATCAAATGAATACTTAAATGTACCACAAGAAGTAGAAGATACTGTAATTAATTCTTGAGCTTCACCTGTATAAGTTAATGATTTTGCTTGTGCAGGTGTATATTGAGGAGTTGCTTTAGCTATACTAGCATTTATTGTAAACTCTTCAGTATTTAAATGGTTTTCATCACCTTTTACATAATACTTAACTACATAATCACCAGCATCCTTAGCTGTTGGAATAGAAGTAGAGTATTCACCATCATTTAATTTATAATATAATGTTCCATATGATGTTGAACCACCAGCTACTAGGTTGTGTGTGTTACCATCATATGAATGATTTGTAGCTGTTGGTGCTGTAAATGGAGGTAAAACCTTATTAATAGTAAATGTTGCAGGAGTAATTGTAGCACTATAATTACCATTTGTAATTGTTGCAGTTAATGCATAATCATCAGCGTCAGTACCAGATGCCTTAGTGATTGTAATACCTAAGATATCACCACTAATTAAGCCTTCAGCCTGATATGCATCTTGTGCTACTGTTGGTTTTTTACCATCCCAATCAGCCTCTTGATCATCAAGTGTTATACTAATATCTTTCTTATTAATTATGAAATGATATTGTAATGGTTGAGTTGTTCCATCATCCCACATAGTATTTTGTGTACTTGCTAATGCAATACCAACTAAATAATCACCAGCACTAGTTTGAGTTAAGTTACCTGAAATATTATATTCAGTGCTTTCAGCAATTTCATAAGTTTGTTCTAGTTTGTTATAAGTAAATACTCTTGAATCTTCAGCAGGTTTTTCAACAATCTTCTTAGCTATACTTACTGTAAATTGTTGTTCATCTACATCATTATAATTTGAATCACCAACAATTCTATATTTAACTGTTAAAGATTCAGCCGCGTTAGTTGCTTGTGGAATACTTGTAGACCAAGTAGTTAAATAATATTGTAATGTACCACCATTAGTTGTACCTGGATTAATTAAATCTTGTGCTGAACCATTATATACTAAACCAGGCTTAGCTGTAGGTGCAGTATATGTAGGATCTGCCTTAGCAATATTTATTTCATATGAAGATTCAGGAATATCTGAATAATTGCCATCACCTACAAATTTATAATAAACTGTATAATCACCAGCATTTGTTGCTTTAGGTAATTCAGAACTATAAAGTGTATTACCTATTTTATATTCCCAGTGACCTTCATCTGATGAACCAGCATTAACTAATGCTTGTTCTTCGCCATTATAAACTAGATTTGTTTTAGCTGTAGGATTTACAACTTCTGGAGCCTTTGGCTTAATTACAACATTACCATCAACGGCTCTAATTCCGATTGAAATGTAATCATCGTTTCCTTGAACTCTATAATAAACATAATATGTACCAGCATTTGTTGCTCGAGGGAAAACTTGAGAGAAGTCATCTTCTTGATTTGTTAATGAATATTCAACATTACCAAAAGTAGAAGAACCGCTTAATACTAATGTATATGGATTTCCATCATAAGTAGTTTCTGGAGCAAGTGTTATATTTACAGCTGGAATTGCTTTCTTAATTGTGAAATTAACACTTCTAGAACCAGCATAATTAATATCATCAATTATTGTTATTGTGATTGTTGCTGTACCAGCATGAACATTATTTGCATATGTTGTTTCATAATGTCCATCTAATATATCAGTAATATCAGTTTCACCATCTTTAATAGATGTTATTACAAGTTCTATTTCATTTCCTGTATATTCAGGATTAGCATTTTCAAATGTAATATTTACATTACTGATTGATTTAGGACTTATTGTGAAATTAACAGTACCTGAACCTGTATAGTTAGTAGAATTATCTTTTGCAGTTACAATTACTGATGCAGAACCTGCATTAGTATTATCAGCATATGTAACTGTATAATTATCACTTGATACAGTAGTTGTACCAAATCTAACTGTTGCTGTAGGTTCTTTAGCTGTACCATCATAAGTATAGCTTGTTGGTGTTAATGTTATTGTAGCACCAGCTAAATCTCTTTTAGCAATTGTAACCTCTGTTGTTGTACCAATTGTTTGATCAAAGTGATTATCATCACCTTTAATTCTATATTTAACAGTATATGTGCCAGCATCAGTTGCCTTAGGTAATTGATCACTCCAAGCACCGTCATTTAAACTATATTCTGCAGTACCACCAATAACATCCTCTAGAGTAACTAATGTTTGTGCTTGACCTGTATATATTAATCCAGTTATTGCAGAAGGAACATTAACGAAATTTGATGGTATCTTTTGAATTTTTAATGCAGCAGTATTAATTGTTGCATTATAGTTAGAGTTAGTAATGTTACCTGTTAATGTATAATCTCCAGCATTTACAATAGTAGTAGTAGAAGAGATTGTAAGACCTAAGACATCTTCTCCAAATACTTGACCTGATTCAATTGAATATTTAGTTTGATTAATTGAATATTCACCATCAGGATTATAATCAATTTGTTGATCTAATAGGCTAATCTCAATATTAGCTTGAGTAATAGTATATTGCTTATAAATTGTACCAGTATAATATTGACCTTTACCAGTAATTGTTATTGTATAAGTACCTGCATTCTTTTGAGTATTACCACTAAATGATAATTCATAATCAGTACCTAAAACTAGATCATATGCATTATTTGTTAATGTAATAGTTGGTCTATGCTCTTGTCTATCATATGAGAATGATTCTGTATAATAATTAACCATTTCTGAAGTGATAGTTATCGCTGAAGTATCACCAATAGTTACAGTTATTGGGTCAGTGAAATCTCTATTATCATAATTAATATTATCACTGATTATTCTATAATATACCTTATATGTACCAGCTGCTATAGCCGTAGGAATGGCACCCCATCCACCATCATCTAATTTATATTCAAAATGACCAATATTTGAATCAGTAATACCTGCATAAACTAAATCGTGTTCAAATCCATCATCACGTAAATTTTCAATTGGAGTTGGATACTGAGCTACAGGAATTGTAGCTTTTCCAATTGTGAATGATCCTTCAATTGTGCCAGTATAATTGCCTGTACCTGTAATTTTATAAGAAGCAGTACCAGCATCTGTATTATCTGCATAATCTACAGTATAGTCAGTATCTAATACTAATACCTTATTGCCATCAGTTAATTTAACTGGTGTTTTTGGTTGTCCATTATAAACTATACCTTCTATATCTTCAATCATTTCTGAATCTAATGATTTTGGAGAAATAGTAAATGTTCCATTGATAGTACCAGTATAATTGCCAATACCTGTAATAGTAAATTCAACAGTACCAACATTTATATTATCATCATAAGCTACTGTATAATCAGTACCTTTTATTAATGCTTTATTACCATCATTCATTATAACAAGGTCAAAGGCACTACCAGTATAAGTAGGATTTGTTATTTCTTGTAACATATTAGAATCAATTTCTTTAGCAAGAATTGTGAATGATCCTTCAATAGTACCAGTATAATTACCATGACCAGTTATTGTAAATTCAACAGTACCAGCATTTACATTATCATCATAAGCCACTGTGTAATCAGTACCTTCAATTAATGTATATGTACCATCCTTTAATACTATTGGTGTTAATTCACTACCAGTATAAGTTTGATCAGCTATTGCTTCTAGTGTACAAGTATCTAAAGAAGTAGGCTCTTGTTCTGAGATAGTAACAACAATTGTGCCTTCAGGTGAATCATTATGATTCTCATCACCTTGTACATAGTACTTGATAGTATATGTTCCGACTGCTGTAGCCTTAGGAATATCTAATGAATAATCACCATCATTAACCTTATAATATAAATCACCATCAGAAGAATAACCACCATTTATTAATTCGTGTTCATTATTATCAAACACAATACCTGTTTTAGGTGTAGGAAGACTATAAGCACCTACATCAGCTTTGGCGATAACTGCATCTCCAAGTTTTTTTGGTTCAATATTATTATAATTTGAATTATTAGAATCTACTTTATAATAAATTGGATATGTTCGAGCATTCTTTCCTGTTGGGATAGAAGAAGAGAAGTTTATATTATCAAGAGAATATAAAACAGTAACTTCACTAGTTATTGAACCAGCAATGACTAATTCTTGATTATCTTCATTATATACTAAACTATTTTTTATTGTTGGAAGTGTATCAAATTTTGGTGTTGCCTTTCCAATATTAACAATATAATCTCTGGCTAAACTATCTTCATGGAATTCATCACCAAATACTTTATATTTAACTGTATATTGTCCAGCATCAGTTCCAGTTGGAATTGTTTCTGTCCAAGTATTTCCATCATCAATTGAATACTTTAATGTACCACCAGAATAAGTAGGTGCCTCAGTTAATAATGGTTGAGCTTGAGTATTATAAACTAAGTTTGTAGGAACGGTTACTTCACCAACTGTTGAAGCAGCCTTATTAATAGTGAATCCACCATCAAAAGAACCAGAATAATTACCTTTACCAGTAACTGTGAATGTTGCAGTACCAGGGACTGTATTATTTTGATATGAAACTTCATAATCAGTACCTAGAGTTAATGGATTATCATTTTCATCTTTAACAACAACTACTGGTTCGATTGCACTGCCAGTATAAGTTTGATCTTCGATTTGTTGTAACATCATTGCGTCAAGAGGTTTAGGTGTAATTTGGAATGTTTTCTCTACAGTTCCACCATAAATACCTATACCTGTAATAATAACCTTTGCTGTACCAGTATTAATATTATTTTGATATGTAATAGTATAATCTTTATTTAATACTAATGTTCCATCAGTCGTATGTGCTACGCTGATATTTTGTGTTAATTCACTACCAGTATATTCTTTGCTTTCTAAGCCTGTTACTATAATGTTGTTTTGATTTACTTCTTTAGGTTTAATTGTATAGTCGTATCTTAAATCTTCTGAATTACCATTACTCCATTCATAATTATTTTTATCCTTTAAAGCTACAACAGCAGTATAATTACCTGGAACAACATTAGAATTACCAGTTATAGTATATTTATCACTTGTTGCGATAGTATATCCTTTAACTGTACCATCATAATCAAATTCATATAATGATGTATCTACTGTTGGAACTAATACAGAAGCTTTATAAATTGTAAATGAGAAAGTAATATCTTCAGATGATTTATCACTCCAAACATGTTCCTCATCTTTTAATTTAACAGTAACTGTATAAGTACCAGCATTAGTTTGTTTATTTCCTGTTACAGTATATAGATCACTTTCTTCAATCTTGTAGATCTTTTCTGTTCCATCATAAACAAATGAAGTTTTATCTTCAATAGGCTTTTCTACAATTATTTTTTCTTTGTTATTGTTAACTACAATTACAGTTACTACTGTTGCGGTAGTACCTATTACAACTGCACCACCAATTGCAGATAACAAAAGAATTAATGACTTTTTTGTCCTTAAAATCACATCCTTATTCAATAAAAAATAGTAATTTCATTTATAATATTATATATTATAATAAGTTCTATGTCAAAGAATATTTAATTGGTACTAGGAAAAT
>JAEEGL011754770.1_pt1 | contig 16499 bp, 9 predicted proteins | sample 9134231 | NCBI WGS metagenome assembly JAEEGL01 (sample SAMN16246548, study PRJNA631951) | gut metagenome | biome: gut microbiome; feature: rumen; material: fiber-attached | host: Bos | place: Iran: Karaj | collected 2018-10
AACACCATTTCTTTCATCAGTATGATATAAAATAATCATTTTACCTTCTTTATTTTTCATCATAATCATTTCAGGTAAAAATTTATCTCTTGATATCATAACACCAGGAAAATTTAAAGCTTCTTTAATATGACAATTACGATAATCTGATTCTTCTCTTAAATCTAAAATAATATAATCAATTTCACTTAAATTTCCTAACATTTCAGTAGCATAAGTTACTGCAGTAACACCTGTAACATTACTTTTATTTGTATTTTGTGAATAAACACTTTGATTATCATTATTATTATTATTTTGTACCATTTCTTCATTTCCTATATTATAAATACTTTCTATTTGATTTTCTTGAGTTGATTTTAATAATTTTATTATTGTATGTCCTTTTAATCTTTTAAATAATTCACTTTTTCTTTTACTTACTAATTGATCACTTATAAATGCTACGTTGTTTATTGTTGAACCTGTATCTATCACTTTACCTATGTTTTTATATTTGGGATTTGGTTTTAATTTTTTGTCCATTAATTCTTTGTTACCATATTTTTGAGCTATTGTTCTTTTATCTGCCATTCTGTCTGAGTATCTTGTTTCCATTTTTTTTTTTTGAATGTTTTTTTTTAAATTTTTTTTAAATTATTTTCGTTTTTATAGTTGGTATTAATTATTTATCTTTTTTAATATATATGTTTGCTTTATTTTTTTTTATATTATTAAATTAATAATAATTCATATTTTGAAAAATATATTAAATAAATTTGTTTTAAAACTTAAATAAATTTTATGAGAGAAAGTAATGAAAATGAAAGTGTTCCTCCTTCAATATTATCTAGTGAATCATTTGGTCAAATGCAATTTGATTTTCAAAGAAATTTTTCTAAAAACCTTGATGATCTAATAGGAAAAGAAGAAATATTAAATTTTTTAGATTATAATTCTCCTCAGAAAAATTTTGATAGAAATTATGCTAATAAAATGTTTAGTATATTATTAAATAATCCTAAAGATTTAACTGTTAAATCATTTATATCAAATTATTTATATTCAATTGAAGAATTAAAAATTTCTAGACAAGAATTTGAAAATCGTTTAAATCAATTACAGCAAGAAAAAAACATTTATTTATCTAAAATTTTAAATTATAAAAATGAACCTGTAAATGAAAATGGAGATTCCACTCCAAATTTAGTGATAATTTTTGATCAAATTAATTTTATGAATAAAGATGATGAAGACAATAAAATATATCATTTCACAATACAATATAATGATAAAAGTTTTGATACAAAAGAATTTACAAGAGCAAATCCAAAACTTAATCAAATTGAAAATACTTTTGAATTTGAAAATATTGATAAAAATGAAACTATAAATTTAACATTAAAAGTTAATCAAGATGATATAATAAGGGAATTGTCAATTACTAATAATACTTTTTTTGAAAATAATCAAGAAGAATTTGAAATTGATATTGGAGTAAAAGATGATGATTTAAAAGAAATTCTTAACGTATCTTTAAGAGGAATAATATTAGATTCATTTTATAATTATTATAATAATTTATTAAATGAAAATAAATCACAAATTGATAAATGTAAAAATCAATTAAATAAAACACAAGAAACAATTAATACTTTAACTAATTTAAAATGTTTCAAAGGAAATAATGATTTTAAAATAAATCAAAAAAATGTTTATTCAAATGAAAGTCTACAAGATAATATTAATGATTACAAGAATTTTTCAATATATAATTCCTCAAATTATAATATCAATAATATTAAAAGAATTGAAACCTTTGAAATTGTAATATTAATGTTATTAAATATATTAAATATGATATTTGGGAAAACTGATTATATCAATTTTATTGTTTGTGGACTTTTTATTTTTTATTTGTTGGAAAATAATAATGAAAATACGAATTATAAAAATACTGGTTTATCAGTTAAAATGATATTTAATTGGGTTGTTGTTGGTTCATTTATTTATGATGCATTATGGTTTATTTTTAACTTTAGTTCATATTTTTTTAATGGATTTATTAATACAATGGTTCTTATGAATACAATTATAATTATTATAGGTAAAGTTTATCTTCAAATGAAAATAAATAAAATCAAATTAGATATAAAAAATTTAAATCGTTAATTTTAAAATTTAAATTGATTTTTTAATTAAATTAAATAAAAATTATAATTAATATATTTTAATTCTATTTAAATAAAAATTATTAACATTTAGGAAATTATAATATGAAAAAAATCTATTAACAAACTCTATATAATTTTCTCTTTTAATCTTTACTATTATAATCAATTTTTATAATTTGATTCTTTAATTAATTCTTCTAATCTACTTCTAAAGGCTAATGCATATGCATAATATTCAGGAAATTTTATCATTTCAAGTTTTTCTGTACATATTTTTTATAGAAAGAATTTAAATTTATTTAATTTTTTTAAATCATTTAAACCAAATTTTTAAGAGGGTTTTTTTTTATTAAATTTAGAATATATTTTTCCACTATCTATATCACATATTAATATATGTTTATTTAGATTGATAATATTAAATGATTAAAATATTGAAGTTTCTTTTTTCGTATTAAAAAATGATTAATTCCAAAAATAATCATTTTTCATTTTTAATCATTGATGTATTTAAATTAGGTAAAATTGAAATAAAAAAATATTGAATTTTAAATGGAAACAGTAATGAAATAAAAATTTCAATAATATTTGTGCGTTTTTCTTATCTTTTGAAAAAAAAGAATGGGATATTCTAATAATATATATTTTAAAATATGAGAAAAGTTAGTAACAGAAAAATAAAAAATATAATGCATTTTAATAACCAAATATTTGGATTTTATTTATTGTGTATTGTTTAATTAATATTTGAGTATTTACTAAATTAAAATTAAAAGTAATGAAACCTTTTGGTGGAAATGAAATTTCCAACATTATATTTTCAAATATCTTTTTAATAGGTATTTTAACTTCATTATTATCTAATTTATATCTTAATAATAAATTTAATTTAATAGATTTCTCTTCTAGAAAAGGAATTTTTGAACTTATGCATATAACTTTAGGGATATAAAATAAAGAAAAAAAATTTTCTTTTGATAATTTTATTGTTTGTCTCTTTAAACTAATAGATAATCTAATAGATATGATTTGAGTTAATCGAAGATTACTATCTTTTTTCAATTGAAGAAAATTTTCATGACTCAGAGACAAATATGAAGAAATCATATTATAAAATCATTAAATATTTTTTTCAGTTAGATTCTTTTTTTTCAATTGATTGATTCATTTTAATATTTTTACCTTTTTCTTCAATATCTAAATCCACTTCAGACAACATTTACAATATCTTTTAAATTAATAATAATATAAAGATAATGTTTCATATAATTTAAACAATTAAAATATATTTTATTATTATTATTTTTTAAATTATGAAATGAAAAATGATATATTTAAATTTGAGGAGGATATATTTTCAATTAATTTAAAACCTATTGAAGGATCTATTGTAATATTATATTTTAATCTATATTTGATTGAGTTTTATTAAATAGAGGAAATTATTTATTAAAGATTTTTTATTTATTATGTATCCCTTCTAATTTATTATAATTATATAAATCTTTTGATAATATTGTTTCTATATTTATACCAAAAATATTAAAATAATCTAAAAAAGTATTATTTATTGATAATATTAAATTTTCAATATTATCATTATTTTTTGTCATAAAATTTTATGTATTTATTTTTTAATTATTTAATAAAAATTTCTTCTATTAAAAAATAAATTAAAATGTAAATAAAGAAAAATGTCCAAAGAAAATGATATAGAATTATTATTAAATTCTGAATTTACTATTGAGGAAGTAAAATCGAAAATCGACAGTAATATAATAACATTTGGATTTGTTTTTATATATTTATCACAGAAATTAATAAATATTTTAGAAATATTTAAAAATGATAATAATAAAATAAATGAATATAATCTTAAATTAGCATGTTCTACTATGAAAAGACTAAAGGAGTTATCAATTATTTATAAACATAAAAATGAATTTAATCAGGAAAAAATAAATCAACTTATCGAAAATTTAATCTTAATTTGTAAAATTTTTGAAAAAAAAAATCAATATCAAAAAGATATAAATTTATTTTACTCAGAATTAATTCTTAAATTATTATTTCAAATTCATCCTGAAGAATCTGCATATTTTATTCATTTTAATATAAATTTAAGAACTATTTTATATAAAGAATTATATAAAATAAAAAAATTAAGAGATGATATTGACTATATAATATCTATAATTATTTTAGAATGTAGAAGTATTCCTTCCATTGAAAAGAAAATATATAAACAATACTTAAGAAATATTCTCACTATATATGATAATGAATTTGAAGAAAAAAAAATTAATGTTGAAGATATAACAAAAGTATTAATTAATACTTTACCTTATTTTGAAAGTGAAAATGATATTTTGATTTTTGGTCATATTTATTTAAATATAATTATGAAACTTTTAGAAAATTATAATGAACAAAACAAAAAAAGCCTTGAATATTTCTTTAATATATTTTCAATTTATGCTTTTAAATCCAAAGAAATAAAAATAAAAAATAAAGTAAATAATAATGATTTAAGTAGTGTTCATATTAATATTTTTCTTCTAATTTTTCAAGGAATGATGCCAATAAATAATGAAGAATTAAATCAATTATTTTTATATTATTTTTTCTTAAATATTGATTCATCTGAAAAATATAATTTTTTAGTTAATGAAACAAAATATAAAGAAATTTTTTTATTATCATTACCTAAAATAAAAGATTTAAATATACTATCGATCTATTTTTCAAATTTGGTAAAAATATATACATCAAAAAAATCGAGCTTAATACCAGAAATTGACTTGAAGATTATTTTTGAAAATTTAAAATTGTATTTACAAAATCAAAATAATGATATTTTTTCATTAATAAATTGTCAAATATATAGTTTAATAAGTGGAAAAACAAATATTTTACAACATATATTAACTACAGAATTATATTCTAAAAAAATTGAAGAATTTATTGAAGATAATGAATTTCCAGAAGAATTAAGATTAAATATATTAAGTTTTTTTGAAAAAATATATGCATATAATGAAGGAAGTATTAAAATGAAAAGCTTCTTTAATATTAAAGAAGGTGAAGGAAGAATTATTAAATTAAGTAATTGGATGGCTTTAGAATATGAAACAAATACTTCAAAATATAATGAGAAAATTAAAAAGGTAATAGATATTTGTGAAGATTATTTTTTAAAAAATGAACAAAAGAAGATAATAAGATTTTTAAGACTTATATTAAAATCTTTATATAAAAAAAGATTTATTGATATTAATAAATTAGATAATTCAACAGTAAGTATATTTAATAATTTTCTTTTAAAATTTGCACAAAATTTTAATGAAAATGATTCAAATAATATAAAAAAATTTTTGAAACTAATATTTAAATCAACATTTGAATTAAACAGAAAAATAATGGAATATAGTTTATTATCAAGTAGAAAATATGAATCAAATTTATTTTATTCTGAACATCTTATTAAAAAAGATACTTTTGAATTAATAATTGATAATTTTTTCAATTCAAATCAAGAAAAGATGAAAATTACCTATGATTATTTACTTAATATTGCAATTTTAGATGATAAAATAATTATTTCACCTTATATAATAAAACAAATTATTAAATTATTATTTAAAAATTCAAAATGGAATCAATTAAAACAATTAATTTCATTATTAAATGAATTATTTGATTATACTGAAATTAATATTAAAATAATGTTATTTCATCATTTTATTTTTTTAATCATAAAAATTTACAATGAAATCACAGATGGAACAGAAATTAAAGACATGATTTTATCAAGCTTATTCAAATTTATGAAATATATTTCAAGATACCATTTAGAGAAATATTTCTTTAAAATATATAAAAATATTATTAATTATAAAAATAATTCAGCTGATTATAATTATGAAAATTCTATGCTTAAAAAACTTTTAGAATATGTGAATAAAAATTTAGAAGAATCAAAAAATGAAACCTTAAATTGTATTTATTTTAGTAAACAAACCTATTTTAATCCTTTAATTTATAATATGATTCATATTGATGATATTAATATTCAAAAAGATAATAAATATTTAACAATTTTAATGTATATGAAAATATTATCTTATGATAATATAGATGGATTTCAAATTTGTAATATCGTTTCAAAAAATAATGAATCTTCAACAAATTCAATAATTAATATACAAATAACAAAAAATAAAGAATTAATTATAAAAGAAGATAATTCTAAAAATATATATAAGGTTGATTCATTTAATGAACATTTTAAAACTGATGATAAATTCCATTCAATATTAATTGAATTTGATTTCAAAAGCGAAAGTATTCTTAAAATTTCAATAGATAATATTTTTATTAATCAATTTCAATTAAAATTATTTAAACCAGAAAAATTTGATATTAATATTGGATATAATGGAAATGGATTATCAAGAAATAATGATATTTTTTTAATTAATGAAAATAAAAATCCCATAAGCATCATTTCTTTGTCATATTTATTAATTTATAATGATAATTTTGAAAATGATGAAATTAACATAATTGAAAAAAACAATACTGAAAAAGGGAAGAATTTAAGAATCAGTGATTTAATCAGTAGAGGAATAAATAGAAATTTAAAACAAAATAATATATTGACTGAAATTTCTTTTGATTTTCAAAATATTAAACTTTTGGAATTTGAAAATTTATCGCAAAATATTAAAGATTCTATTAAAAAAAATGCTTTTATTAGTAGTAGTGAAAATTTAAACTATTATATTCCATATATTGAAAATTTTAATTTTCAAAATGAATTTAATTATTTGCCTAAAATTTTTTTATTTTCAGTTAATGATAATATCTTAAATTATTTATCATTCAATAAAAGACTAAAATTAGAAAATATTTATATTGAAAAAATTAATTTTAAATTTTTTATAACATTTGGAATAGATCAAGCTATTAATAATAATTTTTTCCCTCAATTAATTATGGGATTTTTATATGAATTAGATGAATTAAATCAATTTAATAGTTGCAAAAATATTATTTTTGAATTATTAAAATCCCTTTTGCCTAATGAAAAATTTTATGAATTTGTGAAAAATGATAATGAATTATCTTTACAATTTAGGATATATTTTGAAAAAAATATTGGAATTTTCAATTTACTAATTATTGATTTAATAAAAAAAACTCTTGAATTAAAAAATGATATATCAGAAAATATAATTTTATTATCATTATATTCAAATATATTAACAAATCCTTTTATATTTGATAAAATAAATAATAAAAAAGAAATATTAAATTATCTCGCAGATTCATTATCGAAATCTAAATTATTTAATAATCAAAATTTAAATATATTATATCAAATTTTATATAATATATGTATTTATATATTTTATTATGAAATAAAAGAAAATATTGAAGAAACATTAGAAGATATATATGCTAGCATAATAAATTGTACTACCACAATATTAGAATTAATAAGAAAATACGGAGATGATTCAATAAAAGTCAAATCTCATGATTTATTCTTTTTTACTTCATCAAATTATAATAATTTGAAATCAAAAATTTCTTCTCATGATGGAGAAATTTTTTATAAAACCTATCCAAATATAGATTCAAATAATGATTTTTTAAATTCTTCAATGATAAGAAAACAACTTGGAAAATGTTTTGAAAAAATATCAATTCAATTTACATTAAATGAAAGTTGTATGAGGTATAATGATGATTGTCAATTTTGTGAATTTATATTTAAATATATTGATTTAAATTGGAATCATCTTTTAGATTTATTAAATTATGAAAAAAATAAAAAACAATATTATATGTATGCTTTTCAAAATCATAAAAAATATAAAATAAATGGAAAAAATAATTTAAATTATGCATGGTATTTATCAAGTAAAGAAGGAATGAGTAGAATAATGAATCAATTTATAATGAAAGAAAATGATATTAATCAATATAATATTTATAATGAATATAAAAAAAAATATTTTAAAAAATATCAATATTCATTTTATGATAAATATCAAGAATTTTATATGAACTTAAATAAAATTTTAATTTATTCCAATTTATTAGAAGAAAATGAATATTTAATAGAAAAAATCAGAAATGGAGAATTTAAAAATTCATTTAGAATTAATTGTTTATTTTATAAAAGAATTCAAAGAACTAATTCATTATTAATTTTAAATGATAACTATTTATATATTTTAGGAAATATTTTTGAAGATAAAAATGGAACAATTCATATTTGTCATGAAGAATTAAAACCTGAATTTTGGGCTAAACCAATTGAAAAAGTTGAAAAAGAATTAAATGAATATATTCAAAAATCAGAAGATTATTATTTAAATTTAAAATTAGAAGATATAAATAAAAAAGAAGAAAATTCAACTCCTATTTCAATTAAATTTAATTATGAATATAATTATAAACCAATTTTTATTAAAATATCATTAAAAAACATATCAGAAATTTATCAAAGAGATTTTTTACATATTGATAATGCGTTAGAAATTTTTTTAAAAAATGGAGCTAGTTATTTCATAATATTTAATAGAGGAAAAAGAGAATTAGTTTTCAAAAAAATATTAACAAATATTAACAATATTTATAAAAAAGATAATATGAATTTAAAAATGATCCATAATTTCACTCCAGAAACAAAAATAACAAAACAAAATTTTTATATGAGACATTATCCAAATAAGATATTATACCAATCAAAAAATAAGGAAAAACTCTATTTAAAAAATTTATCAAATATTCAAGAAATATTATCTTATTGTTCAAAAAATTGGAAAAGTCACAAAATAACAAATTTTGATTATTTAATATTATTAAATACATTAGGAAACAGAACATATAATGTCTTATCACAATATTTTATTTTCCCATGGATAATATTAGACTTTCCGTCAAATACAAATAAATTAGATATTTTTCAAAAAAATTTATATAGAGATTTATCATATCCAATTTTTGTTCAAACATCAGAAGCAAAAGAAGATTTAGAAGGAAAATATTTATTAAGAGAAGGAGATGAAAAATATCATTCAGGAACAATTTTTTCTACTCATGCATTTATTAATTATTTTAATATTAGACAAAGACCTTTTACTGAATGTGCTTTAGAAATTCAAGGAGGTGAATTTGATGCTTCTGATAGATTATTTATTGGGAAAAATCAATTAAATTGTACAAGTGATAAATTTTTAGAATTAATTCCTTCTATTTATACTATTCCTGAAATATTTATTAATATTAATGATTTTGATTTAGGTTTAAGACAAAATAAAAAATTAGTTGATGATTTTATTTTACCTGATTTTTTTAAAAATGATCCTAGATATTTTACTATGATTAAAAAGAAATTGTTAGAAAGTAAAAGAATAAGTGAAAATATAAATAATTGGATTGATCTTATTTTTGGTTATAAACAAAGTGGTGAAGATGCAATTAAATTTTTTAATACTTATCGTAGTGCTTGTAGTAAATTTTCAGAAGGAGAAATTGATAGAATTAGTGATTTTGATTTAAATATACAATTATTGGAAAAAAGTGAATTTGGTTGTTTTCCTGAACAATTATTTAATAAAAAACATATTAAAAAAGACAAATGTTATTGGATTAATAAAACTAAAGTCTTTTTTGATTGTGATGAAAAAATGGGTAAATTACAAATTAATAGATTAGAAAAAATTAATTTTAATTTAAAAAATAGTATGATGGAAATAAATGATTTTGAAATATTAGATAATAATTCTTTTATAAATCATGATCAATATTTTTTAGGTGGAATATCATCAATTTTAACTGTAATGAATTCATTAGCAAAAAAAGAAAATTCTGAAAATATAGAAGAATTTTTTAATCCTCAAAAATGTTATATTTTATTAGGAAAAAATTGTGTTTTTTGTAATAAAAATAAATATCAATATATTACTTTCCATAATAATGTTTTATCTTTAGTTAATATAAGTAATAATAAAGTAATTAATTATCATACTAATGAATTAAGTAATATTACAGCTATAGCATCATCATATAATGGAAAAAAAATATTTGTTGGTTTTCATAATGGAAATATTATTGAATATAATTCTTTAAAAAACCCTGATTTTCCAAATTATAATAATTTTCTTGATTTTAAAGTTGATTCAATACCTACTCAACAAAAGGAATTTTATTTATTAAACAAAGAAAAAATTTTAAATAAAATAATCTCATTTAAAAATACATTTATAAAGAAAACAAATAAAAGTTTTAATTATCCAAAATATCCAATTTCAAAAATTATATTTAATGAAGCATATAATATATTAATTATATCAGATATATCAAACACTATATACATTTTATCACCAGGATATAAAAAATTAAAATTAATTCACGTTGTTAAATTTTTAACAGGTACAAAATATCCAATAAAAGATATTTTACCTATTCCTTCAAATGGAGATTTTTTAGTATATACAAAATTTACAGTACATTTATTTAGTATAAATGGAGTTCCATTATGTGATATGAATATATTAGAAGAAATTTCTTTTGAATTTTCTCCAATAGTTTATGCAAATGTTTCTTTTGCTGGAGATTGTGTTTTATTTCTTTCTCATCAAGATGGTAATTTAAGTTTTTGGATTATTATTGATAAAAATATTAAATGTGATAACCATAATAGATATTCTGTTAATAATTATAATAATGATAAAGAAATAATTTTAAATGATTATAGATATGCTTATAATGATAATGGAAAAATTAAAAATAAAAAAGATAAAAAATTAATGAGAATTTTTAATTTAGAAAATTTAATTTTTCATCCTAATCATATACCTTTTATTTTTATGAAAATAAGTGATGAAAAAAATTATATGTTATTAATAGATAAAGAATATAATTTATTTTATTTGACTTGTGTTTTACAAAAAAAATATTCAATGTTTCAAATATTATTTAAAAGTAATTTATGTTCTGTTTGTGAACAAACTATTCAAAATTCTAAAAAAAATTCAATTAATTCAGGACAAACAAATGATAAATCAAGTCAAAAAGAAAATATTTTGGTTTGTGATAAATGTAGAAATAGTTTAACAAATGGAGAAAATATATTATATAACTAACAAAAATGATTTAAACAATATTAAATCAATGGTATATTTATTTTGATTAAAAATTAAAAAACAATAAAATAATTTAATTTTAATTATTTAAAAAAAAATAAAAGTATTTAAATAATTATGTCGTTAATTCAACTTTCTAAAAAAAGAAAAAGTATTTTACCTTATTCTTCATCATTTTCAAAAAAGTCTTATTATAATTTAAAAATAAATTCCAATTATAAATCACCATCAAAACAAAAAAAATTTAATCCAGAAACAATTGATATAAGTGATAGATTTATTCCAATTTCAATAAGTCCAAATTATAAATGTGATGATAATAGAAAAGAAATTTCATCTTCTCCAAATAGAAAAAATAAATTTTCTAAAAATTTATCTGAATTTTCAAATTATCAAAGAGTTTTATTAAATGATTTAATTGGTGATTCTTCAAATACAAATATTAAAACTAATAATATATTTAATGATATGTTATTACAGAATTTTTCTAATTCAAAAAGAAAAATATATTTTAATCAAAATAAACATCACTCAAAACATTCATTAACACCATCTCCTTTTTCAAAAAGTTCAAAAAGTGATTCTGAGGATAATTTAAGTGGTTTTAAATTATTATCAAAAAGAAAAAAAGAATTAAAGCCCATTAAACAAATATATTATAAAAACCCTTTAGACAATTTTTATTTTAATATATTAGATATATATAATTTATCAAATATTGCAATTGGCACAAAACGTGATTTATTATTAATAAATGTAAATCCAAATAATAAAAAAGAAAAGATTATAAAAATTGATACAAGATGTTTTATTTATCCAAATAGATATGAATCTGAAATTTATTCTGTTAAATTTTTAAATGAGAATTTAATTTTAAATTCAAATTCTCAAGGAGAATTAATAATAACAGATATAGAAAAAAAAGCAAATATTCCAGTATTATTAGGATACAATCACTCAATATTAACATTTGATTTTGATGATGATATTATTTTTTTTGGTCATGAATCTGGGAAAGTTTGTAATATTGATTTAAGAGAAAATCATATTAGTAATAAAAATATAAATATATTATATTCTCATACTGAAAGAAGTGAAATTTGTAAAGTTAAATTTTCTGTTAAAAATAATATTATTTTATCTGGTGGAAATGATGATCATTGTTTCTTATTTGATATTAGAAAAAATAAAATTATAAAACAAATTGAACATAATGCTGCTATTAAAGGAATTTCTTTTAATAAAGATGAAAATCAATTTGTTACTGGGGGTGGAACAAATGATAAAAAAATAAAATTATGGGATTTTAAAAAATTAATCCAAAAAAGTGAAAAAATTTGTGATAGTCAAATTACTAATTTAGAATTTATTAATAATAATTATATTTTATCAAGTTTTGGTTATAATGATAATAATTTGATTTTGTATAAATTAAATTATGATAAAATTATTACTGAAAGTATTTCTCCTATGAAATTATATAATTTAGATATTCAAAATCAAGATAAGTTTATTGATATTTTTGAAGAGGAAAAAATTTTTGAAAAACATGTTAAAAGAGTTTTATATATGTCAAAAGATATTACTAATAAATATATTGTTTCTGCATCTTGTGATGGAATTCTAAATATTTGGGATATAAATAAATATTCTAACAATGATAAAAATAATTTTAATAACAAAATTGATAAAATTAGATAAAAAAATAAAAATAATTTTTTTCCATTCAATTATCAAAAAAAGAATTTTAAAATGATTTATAAAATTTAAATATAAATAGTAATTTAAATCAATATATTCAATATTTTATTATATATAAAAAAAATTTTTTAATAATATTTAAATATTTAAAATAATGTAACTTCTTATTTTTTAAAAAAATAAATAAAAAAGACAAAAAATGAATGAAGCTGAAAATCCCCTTTTAGAAAATTCCCAAGTACCAAAAAAACCTGAAAAAACATTAATAATAAATTCAGTGAATAATTATGATAATAAAAAAGAAATATTAAAAAAAGTTGATAATTTCTTTGAAGATGAGAATAAATATTTAGATTTAGGAGAAAAAATATTTGTAGGAAAAAAGCCACAAGGGCCTAGATTAGATCCTAATAAAAAATTAATATATTATTCCTTTGTAGGTGATCCAAATTTATTTAATAGATATCAAAATAAACAATCAATAAAAAGAGTTTCAGCAACAACAAAAATGTCAGAAAATTATTTAAGTAAACAAAAAAATTTATTATATGATGTAATGTCAAATGAAGAATTATTTAATTATTATAATGATATTAAAAAAAGAACAAGAAATAACAAAGATAAAAATAATGAAGAATATTTAACTGATTTACCAAAAATAATCAAAAGTGAATTAATAAACCAACAAAGAAATTTAGAAGAAAATCAAAAAAAAGAAATTAATACAACAAGATTAGAAAATTTATTAATGAGAAGAACAAATAAAAAAAGAGAAAACCTCTTAATAAACAATCCAGATTCATATCAAATAAAAAGAGGAATATTAACAAATTTAGAAGATAAAGAACCAATAGAATTAAAAATGGGAGATAATAATTGGTATTTTAATTTAAGAAGACCAAAAAAATTCAGAGGAATAAGAGATACATATATAAATATAAGAACTGCAGAAAATCCTTTTTGGGGAAGATTTTTTGAAACTTCACCAAAATTAGTTTCTAGAAATAGAAAACCAATAATTAAATCAATGACTTATATTAATACTTTAGAAAAAAGTCCTTATTTACCAAAAATTCCAAATGGTGTTGATACAATTGATGAAATGAAATCTTTAAATCATTTAGAAGTTAATGGAAAAAATTTATTAGAATTTGAAAAAAATTTAGAAATTAATTATCCTGGAAAAAAAAAAATCTATAATAGAGATCAATTAGAAACTTTTGAAGCATCAAAAAATATGAGTCAACCTGAATATGAAAAATATTTACATACTTTAACTGAAGATCATGTATATGCTGATGATTTTAATATAAAAGATTATTATAGGTTAAAATCTGGGTTTAAACCTATTAGAAGTTTATATTCTTCTACTGAGTTTTAATATATTTTTTTATATAATCATCGTTTTTATTTATTTTTTTTAAAAAGGTTTTTTTAATTTATAAAATACAAAAATTATTGTTTTTAATAAAAATACTTTATTATTATGCAGAATATTTCTTAAAAAATTGTATATTGGAAAAAGTGAAAAAGATAAGAAAAATTAGGAAATAATATTTTTATTTACTGTTAATAATAATAATATATATTTATTTAAACTATCTTTTTTAATTACTATAATAATAAAGGAATCAAATAAAAATTAATGCAGAAGATGAAAAAATATAATAAACATTTTATAAAGAAAATTTATTTATATTGATAAATAAATAAATACTATTTTTTAATTTATAAAAAAATTTTATTTAAATATTGATTATCTGGTTAAATGGAAAATTTTGTAAAAATTCATTCAATTCATCATTAATTTGATTTAAATTGTTTGATATTATAAATCTACTATTATTATTATAATTATTATTATATTTTAAATCATTTTCAAAATTTTCTTTTATTTTTTGAATTAATTTCTCATATTCTTCATAAAAATCTTTTTTTTTTATTTTCCTTCCGTTCAACTTTTCAAAATAAGTTAATAATGAATCTTTAGTAGTTAATATTTTTTTCATTTTTTTATAAACTCTTTGATTTAATTTTAAATTTTCAAATAAATATTCATTTTCAAAAAAATATATATTTAGGAATTCATTTGGTTTCAATAAAAATAATTTTTGAATACATGTATTTAAGGTCATATGCATTATTTCTTGAAATTTCTTATCTAAATTATTGTTTTGAAGAATTTTCATGTTATGTGAATTTAAAGATAAAATAATGTAAATTTTTTCTTTTAAAAAATCAATGTTAAAGTTTTTTGTTACATTTTCTACATATTTTTTATTTATTGGAAGTAAATTTATATTGTCTTTTTCAATAAGTTTATTTGAAGTATGAATAATAAATCTCATAATTTTTACTTTTGCTTTTTTAATACAATTATCAATAGATAAATTAGTATGATTTCTTCCTCTTTTCCTTTTTATAAAATTTATATTTTGAGACATAATTATTATTGTTGATTTTATAATTATTATTATTACCTCTTATATATGAGATTATAAAGTTTATATTTTATAGAATTTTCCAATTATTAGTTGTATGATAAACATGATGACAATACAGATAGATTAATTTTAGCTTATAATTCAATAAAATGGAAAATTCTTTCATATTTTTATATAATATGTTTTTTAAATTTAAATTTACCTTAACTCTTTTTGATTCAAATACCATTTGTTGAACAATAAAAAATTATTAGATATAATTTTTTTATTAAAAAAATTCAATTTTTTATTTAAAAATAATGGAATAAAATTAATTTTAATAATAAAAATGGAGTATTAATAATTTTTATAAATAAGGATTATATCTTATTGCTCTAAAAATAAAAAAAAGAAAAACTAATATTTGAATATATTTGTGAGCACATTAAATGATATTAAATCAGAAAAGTTTACTGAAAAAAATATATAAATATATTTGAATATTTTGTAAAAAAATTAAAGTAGAAAGTATAAATAATAAAAGCAATAGTATATAAAATATCATTTTACTCAAAATTTATAAATTTATTATAGTTCCTAAATATAATTTTTAATTATTATTCTATAACTATAAATTATTATTTTGTAAAAAAATAATAAATAATAATATTTCATTTTTTAAAAAAAAGGAATTACAATAGAACAAAAATAATAAATTAATTCCTTTTTATTCATATTAATATCATTAATAACTTTTTTTCTTATTTTTAAAAGATTATTTGGTGAAAAGATAATAAATCTTTATTAAAGCAATTTTTATATAAATTAAGGAATAAATTTAATTTTTTCAATAGATTAATTATATGTTAATCATTTTTTTTAATTATCAAATTTTTTATTTAAAAACAATTTTTTACTATTTTTTCTTATTTAAATTAATTATTAAATTATTATCTATTTTTAACTATTAAATTATTAAGATATATTGTATCATTTATTAATGATATATTAATTTATTTCAAAAAAATTGGGGATTGGGGATTGGGGATTGGGGATTGGGG
>JAEEGL013025733.1_pt1 | contig 16499 bp, 8 predicted proteins | sample 9134231 | NCBI WGS metagenome assembly JAEEGL01 (sample SAMN16246548, study PRJNA631951) | gut metagenome | biome: gut microbiome; feature: rumen; material: fiber-attached | host: Bos | place: Iran: Karaj | collected 2018-10
CCACTCGCAGAACTTGTCGATGTCGTCCACGGGCAGTTTTGCCACCGTGTAGAACGCGCCCATTGGTATCGGCGTGTAGCAGCCTGGAATCTTGTTCAGCCCGTCAATCAGGAACTTACGGCGCTCAACAAACTCGTCGTAGGTGTTGAGCATATAATCTTCAGGCGTGTCGATTGACGCTTCGGCAATTATCTGTCCGATGAGCGGCGGACACAACCTCGCCTGGCAGAATTTCATTACGCACGCGCGGACCTCTTCGTTCTTTGTGATGAGCGCGCCAATGCGGATACCGCACTCGCTGTATCGTTTTGAAACAGAGTCGATTAAAATTACATTCTGTTCAATTCCCTCAAGGTTGAACGCCGAAATGTAGGGCGCACCCGTGTAGCAGAACTCGCGGTAAACCTCGTCAGAGAAAAGGAACAGGTTGTATTTCTTCACAATGTCGCGCAACTGGTTCATTTCCTTGCGGGTATAAAGGTAGCCCGTCGGGTTGTTGGGGTTGCAGATTAGGATGCCCTTTGTGCGTTCGGTAATCAGCGCCTCGAATTTGTCCATTGATGGAAGCGCAAAACCGTCGTCGATGCTCGACGGAATGGTCTTGATGACCGCACCAGCCGAAATCGCGAAAGCCATATAGTTGGCGTAAGCAGGCTCTGGCACAATGATTTCGTCGCCTGGGTCAAGGCACGACATAAACGAGAACAGCACCGCCTCCGAGCCGCCCGTGGTGATAATGATGTCCTCAACGTTGGCGTTGATGTTGAACTTGGCGTAGTACGACACCAACTTCGCTCGCAGGCTCAAAAGTCCCTCGCTGGGGGTGTATTCCAATACTTTACGGTCGATTTTCTTCATCGCTTCCAAACCCACTTCAGGTGTTGGAAGGTCGGGCTGGCCGATATTCAGGTGATAAACCTTGATTCCCTTCTTTTTTGCAGCGTTTGCAAGCGGAACCAGTCGCCTGATTGGCGACGACGGCATAATTATTCCGCGTTCAGATATTTTTGGCATTGCTATTCTTTGTTTTCGGTTTCTTCCATTGTGCCACTGATATTCAGTTCGATAGGTTCGGTGCTGAAGTTGGTGTACACATATATTGTCTTGCTGAAAATGCCGATGCGCGATGCGTCGTAGGCTACTTTCACGGTTGCTATTTTGCCGCTTTTCACCGGTCGTTTCGAGTAGGTTGGCGTTGTGCAGCCGCAAGATGTTGTAATGTTATTAATAACAAATGTTTCTGTGCTGTCATTCTTGATTTGAAACTCGAATTCAGTTTTGGTGTATTGCGGGTGTGTCCCGAAGTCGTGCAGCAGTTCGTTCACACTGACATTCATGCCTTTAACTGGCTGCCATTCTTGTGCATTGACCGTTGATGTACCAATTATGAATGCCATGGCGGCAATCATGATCGAAAACTTACTTGTGTTTTTCATTGTTACTGATTTTTCTCAAATTGTGCACAAATGTATCATTTTATCAAATTATTGTGCAAAATAATGTGTGTGGCTATTTAACCATTATTTTCCGGGAGCATTGCCGTGTGCCGATAATGTAGATTCCGCTGTGTGGCGCGTTTATCACGATGCGCCGCGCGGGACGAGCAGTGGCAATCAGCCTTCCGGCGATGTCGTACACTGCAACAGGAGTGTCGGCATTTTCAATAATAATGGTGCGGCCCGTTGTGTAGGCGGTCAAGCCGATGTTAGTCGAGCCGATGATGCCAACTGTTGTGGTGTCGGGCTCTTGTGGCTTCTGTTCCTCGGGTTTCTGCTCCTCAGGCTTCGGTTGTTCAGATTGCTGTTTTATAGGTCTGACGAGTTTCACTATGTCGTCAGCCGAACGCGGAATCAGCCTGTAACTGTCGTCGGCCGATGTGTAGTACACAATTCCCGTTATGCGGTACATTGAGTCGATTTCGAGAGTAAAGTCGCTGATTCTGTATTTGTTATAGATGAGAATGCTGTTTGTTGAGTCTCTCACCGTGAACAAACTTTCGAACCCGCCAGTGCAGATAACGCTGTCAATTGTGACAATTGCATTTTGGTAAGCCGTTGATAATGCGTCTTCTACAATGATTGTGTCGGTCAAAATCCGATTGCCGTTGCTTGTGATTTCGAGGTTTTCGATTTGCTCGATGCAAGCCATTCCGAAGTTCTCGGCAATCACTCCCGAAACCTTGATTCGGTCGCCCACCGCAACAGTTGCCGCGTACAGACAACCCTCGTCAAACACCATTATTCCCGACCACATTCCCGTGCTGTCCTGAATGTGGATTTCAGCGCCTTTCGATGTGATAAAAATGTGAGTTACAATGCCTTCGGTTGAAATAGGCTTGCCAATGTTCGCAATCAGGCCGCCATCGAGTTTTGCGATGTCTTTGATTGTCAATTCTTTCGATTTTTCCCAATCAACTCTCACGCTCCAAACTTTTTCTGTCAAATCCTCGGCAGTGACTTTGATTGTTTGCGGTTCGTTGAAATCCCATTTTGTTTTTGCCGTGAAAACTCTTTTACTCGATTTGAACAAAGTTGATGAAACTGAAGCAAATTCAGCGATTGTGATGATGGGTGTAAGTTTCAGACTGTCAAGATTGTAGGCTACAAAGGCGTCGATTGTTGCGTTTGTTGTGTCAATCGAAACGCTGATTGGTGTTGTCTCTACAAAACTAAATGTCAGAATGTTATTGTCCGAACTAGGCCTTGGTGCCATAGTCACGATTATTGTCCATACTTTCTGATTGACGCTGTCGCCAGCAATGACAGTTGCTGTTACTGGTTGCGAGAAATCAACTGTGTCAGTCGCAAGTGAGTCGTTTATAAACATTTGCGCACCTTGCGATATGCGGTAAGAAACAGCCAATTGGGTTAGGTCAGTTCCGTAAGGCACTTCAACCAAAACGCCCGTAGCCGCGGGGTAGATTTTTGCCTCAATGCCGCCAATGCTCATTTTCAATATATCAGCGTTGTGTCCGATGCCGTGTCGCCCGATGTCGCTCCAGTCATCTTTGCCGAGAACCGTCCATTGACTGTCGAGCGAGTCGGTACCTGCGGATTCTATCCAATGTATTGTGCCGCAAGTAATTACTTTCCGCACGATGGTATGGTCTGTAGAGACTTTTTCAACTCCTGCCGCCGACCAGTAATTAGCAGCATCACATTCACCGAATGGACCGAGAACATCAATTAGCACAGTGTCAGAACCATCTTTGCGGAACAATCCGAGCAGGTCGTCGCCAGTGAAAGTGGTTGTTTTTGTGGTGGATAGATCAGCATTCTGTTTGATTGCAGTTGCCGCGCTGCTGTTAGCCACAACTAGCACCTCGTTCGGCATCAGCCACCCCGAAAGTTGCAGAGTGTTTTGACTGCGTGAGCCGTTCGAACTGAAGTTGTCCATCGTTACAAAATATCGGTTCAAGTCAACCGCCGTGTCGCACGGGTTGTAGATTTCGTAGTATTTGTTGCTGCCCGAGCCCTTTGCGTACTCGCTGAAATAGAGGTCGGGTTGTGGTGCGGTGCGGGTTGAGAAAGCCCAGTCGCCAATGACAGCATTGTTTCCAGCCAAGTCTTTGATAGCGCCGTCGGGCAATTCAACAGAATATTCAGTTCTGAAATCCAACCCACTGACGAACGCCTTAACCGTAGTGTCATTCACCGCAAAAATTGCTGCTTCAACGTTGCCGACTTTCAGTTTTGCTCCTTCTGTGACAACAATATTCTCATTGAATACCATACTAATATATAGTGAGTTGGCGTGTTCTGCGCTCCCGTTTGCGGGGTTTTGCCGAACAACTATCGGTGCTTTAGTGTCGGCAATGTTGATGGCAATGCTGTCGAGTGCAATTCCGTTGCGTACAGCCTTCACCAAACCTTCGCCAAACACCGCATCTGGAACAACGAGATCCCATTTGCCCAAGTCTGCATTTATTGCCGAGTCAGTCAGTTGGATTGTATTATTCTGAATATCAAGTGTAAAATTGATCTTGGAAATGTTTATGCTTGTCCACGACAAACTGATTGTTTCGCCAGTTCCGAACGTGTTTATGGAGAGAGGAGCGAAGGAGAATTGTGGTTCTGGCTCTTTCTCGACACTCACCGTCCAGTTTTTTTCTGTCAAATCTTCTGCCGTTACCACAAAAGTTTGCGGTTCGCAGAAATCCCATCTAGTTTTTGCTGTGAATATTCTATTTCTCGATTTGAACAAAGTCGTTGAAACTGAAGCAAATTCGGCGATTGTGATAACAGACGTAAGTTTCAGACTATCAAGATTAAAGGCAACAACTGCGTCAATTGTTGCATTTGCAGTATCAATCGTAACACTGACAGGCGTTGTCTCTACAAAACTGAATGTTAGAATGTTCTTGTCGGAACTTGGCTTTGGAGCCATAGTCACGGTTATGGTCCACACTTTTTGGTTGATACTATCACAAGCAATGACAGTCGCCAAAACAGGTGAGGAGAAATCAATCGTGTCGGCCGCAAGTGAATCGTTTATAAAGATTTGCGCGCCTTGCGATGTGCGGTAGGAAACGGCCAATTGTGTCAAGTCGGTTCCATAAGGCACTTCGGTCGAAACAGTCGCTTCTGTGCTGTTGATAGTCGCAGCAATGCCTCCAATGCTCATTCTCAGTATTTCAACGTTATGTCCGTTGCCGTGCAGTCCCAGGTTCGACCAATCGTCTTTGCCGAGTACCGTCCACTGGCTGTCGAGCGAGTCGGTTCCAGCCGATTCGTTCCAATCGGTTGTGCCGCAGATGATTACGTTGCGCACTATGGTGTGGTCTGTCGAAACTTTTTCGACACCCGCCGCCGACCAGTAATTTGCCGTATCGCAGTTTCCGAACGGTCCGAGAACGTCAATCAGAACGGTGTCGGCGCTATCTTTGCGGAATAGTCCGAGTAGGTCGTCGCCAGTGAAAGTAGTTGTTTTTGTGGTGGATACATCTGCATTCTGTTTGATGGCAGTTGCCGCGCTACTGTTCGCCACAACCAGCACCTCGTTCGGCATCAGCCACCCCGACAGTTGCAGAGTGGGTAGCGTTTCGTTAGACTTGAAGTCGTTCATCGTCACAAAATAGCGGCTCAGGTCAACCGCCGTGTCGCACGGGTTGTAAATTTCGTAGTATTTGTTGCTGTACGAGCCCTTCGCGTACTCGCTGAAATAGAGTTCGGGCTGTGGTGCGGTGCGTGTTGAGAAAGTCCAGTTGCCAATGACAGCATTGTTCCCTGCCAAATCTTTGACGGCACCATCGGGCAATTCAGCAGAATATTCAGTTCCATAATCCAACCCACTGACGAAAGCCTTTACCATAGTGTCGTTCACCGCAACAATAGCGGCGTCAACGTTGCCGACTTTCAGTTTAGCGCCTTCCGAGACAACAACATTCTCGTCGAACACCATGCTGACATAAAAAGAATTAGTAAGCCCAACACTTTCGTTTGCCGGGTTTTGCCGGACAACCATCGGTGCCTTTGTGTCGGCAATGCTGACGGCGATGCTGTCGAGCGCGACTCCATTGCAGAAGGCTTTCACCCAACCATTTCCGAACATTGCATCTGGAACAATGTATTGCCATTCACTCAAATTGGCGTTTATTGCCTCGTTGGTCAGCGGAATTGTATCGGTTTGCACATAAAGTGATAAATTGATTTGTGAGATGTTTTGGCTAGTCCACGATAGGTTAATTACGTCGTCTGTCCCGAACGAGTTAGAGGCGAGCGGGGAGAAGGTCAGTGTTTTGCAATCAATAATCCTTTTATAAGTTCTCTCTGTGCCGTCCTCAGCCGTAACTGTCACAAAAACAGAGTCGAGAGGGGCAAGTGTCACGTTAGCCCAGTCTGCGGTGTCAACAATATCGTTGTTAACTCTTATCGATAAAGATGCATTTTCGTTAGTGGATGTTGCAGATATTCCTTTGATGTTTATGTTGTTGTAAATCAGAGTGTCACCAGTCGAAGCATCGCGTCCGCCAATGACAAAAGTTGCCAATGTGGTGTCGTTGCTGTAGAGATAAATATCTTCTTCAACATCTGAACGTGGCCATAATTCGAGCCTTTTACCAGTTCCAGTGCCTAATGCGCCAGAAATGTTGTATTTACGGCCATAGTCAAATTTACCTGAATACAATGTGCTATTGTAAAAAATACTATCAGTGCCAACAAATAAGCATTTGTCTTTATCTACAATCTTACATAAGGCATTCTCTATCCTTAAAATTCTGTTCATCAGACCTTTATTGCTTCTGATGGCAGGAATTGTGAGCGTTAGTGGTTCAGGCAGATTATTACCGGAATTGATTTTTGTGGCATTAGAGAGATTGTTTTTGTCTTTTCCTATTCTTAACAGTCCGTTGCTATAATTCACCAATCCTTCAGCAAAGACACTATCGCCAACATTAACGCTATTGTTTGTGCAGAAAAGCACAAGCGTGGCGCAAAAATAGGATCCAGTATCCTGAATTGTAAAATTCTCATATATACTGCTTTGTTTTTTTGTACCAGTTACCATCCCCCTGACTTTCACAATGCTGCCTTTGAAAATCGATTCGCCTTTGTCAGTTGTGTCGGTCAATAGTCGGTTGATAGTGATAGTTGGAACGATGGTAAAACTCTCCGACAATTCGCTCTCAACATTACCACTTATAATTTTCAACTTATAATTGGCGCCGTATGTGTTTTCATCGGGGGCGGTGCCGTTGCCAATCATAAAATCGGCTTCGCCATCGGTTATGCTGATTTTCTGGCATAAAATCTGTGTGTTATCTTTCGATAGGATTATGTAGTCATTGTCAGTCGAAGCAGAGAAATTTGTTGCTGTCCAGGTTATCCGTGTCGTCTCGCCCCAATAATATTTGTCGCTTATCTCGCCCAAAGTGATTATTTTCTGCACTGCTGAAAGTGTTGTGGCACTGACAATTGTCGAATCATTCTGCACGTTGTCGGCAGTGTCTTTTGCAATCAGGTAAACATTGTAGGTCGTTTCCGGCTCAAGTTCTGATATCACCTCCATGTATTCTGCATTTCCGGTTTCAACCGCTATTGTTTTGTCCGAAGCCATTAACTCGCCCTTGGTTGGTGCAGTTCCGCCTTCAGCCACAACCTTATAGAAAACCGTGCAAGGTTCACTGGCTTTTACCTTCAGGTCGAAACCGTTTTTTGTTACGTTATCTGTTTTAGGGTAGCCAGTCGAAAATGATGGTGGGGTTTCGTCAATTGTTGGCTCTTCGCTTTTTTTGAATAGAGAGACAGGGTTGCCAGATGTTGAACCGTAGCAAGAAAAAAGCGAACTAGTTGAATTATATCTTATGATATTTCGAGTGTTAGTACCTTTTGCAATGATGGAACAATAGTCATCGTTGTCTATGGTAATAGACCATAATGCATTATCATCGATATTACTTTGCGATTTTAGTTGGTTGGAACTTGAACTTGCTGCGTAAAGATACTCATTTAAGGTACCATCGAGAAAAGTCCATCCATTGGTATTGTTTCCGCCTAATGTGAATTCGTAAACATTATCTGCATCATCATCATTATTTGTCGTTGCACAAATGGCTGTAACCGTTTTATTTGACACAGAAACTTCTACAGCTTTCCTGTTGTTGTTTGGGGTTTGTTTGCCCATGGCTTTGTAGGCGCCATTTTTTTCGCCAACAATGATATATTTTGCCCCTACCGTCAGGTCTTCAGCCGAAGTAACAAGTGTGTACGTACTTTGCCCGAAACCCAATAAAGGCACAATGAACAGACCAATCGAAGCCAATATTTTCCGTGTAAATACTTGCATAGCACGTTGGTACAACAAACCTTTGAAGATATGCATTTTCTGCGTACAAATTGCACTATGTTTCAGAAAGTTTCCAGCAAGTCGAACATCGGTTTAAACCGCTCGTTGTAAAGCATTTGCTTGAAGTGGGGAAGTTCGTTGCGGTAGATTTCTGCCATTCGTTGATTATGTGCCACCGAATACGAGAAATTTGCCAGTCGGTCGCAGAGTTTCACAAAAGTGGCGGTTTCAAGCGCGCGGATGCCGCTGTAATATTTGTCGTTGGCGCGTTCCTCGCGGGTGCGGCCTTTCTCGTTTGTCAGCGCGTAAACAATTTCGGCGACTTCATAGCCGCAACGCTTTTTTACATCGTTGTATGTTTGCCGAGTGTCCTCAATGGTGTCGTGTGTCCAGCAGGCTGCTAACGTGAATTCAATTTCTTCGTTATGAAGCAGATGTGCGAACTTGCAACCAAAATCATAAACCATTTTCAAGTGGATGGTGTAGGAGTGATTGTCGTATTTCTGATTAGTTCCGATATGGCAGTCAGCAGCATATTCCATTGCATTTCTAATAGCATCGGAATCAAATCTAGGGTTCAGGTTGCAGAATTCATCCATTTTGCCGATTTTGAATTGTAGAGCCTATAAAACAAAAAAAGGATGTTGTTCACATCCTTTTATTTGAGTTTCATTAAAATGCTATTTTGTTATGTATGACATAATTATCACAGCCGCACCTTCTTTGTTGTTCTTGAAACCGCACATAATATTATACATACCTGTTTTCTGACAAGAAAAACCTACAGCCTCAAGGAAAGAACCATCAGGTTTCAAATTTGAAACCAATGTGTTTCCTCCGTCCATCAATTTAATTACGGCTTTGCCTTCGTAGCCTTCAGCGTTGCATACAACGAATTTGTATACGGTTCCTTTATTAAGGATAACGCTGAATTTCTGTTCGGGTGAGTTGGCTGGCAACTTAACTTTATAATCTTTCAGATATGTTGCGTTGCCGATTCCTAACGCACAAACGTTAACTAAATTGTCGTTTTGTGCTGACAGAAAGTTGGCATTGAGCATAAGCAACAATACTGATAATATTTTTATTATATTCTTCATATTAAAGGTTGATTATCATTGAACGTGCGCTTTCGATTGAGGCAATAATTTTTGCCAAGGTCTCATCTGATATGTCAACAACTTGTTGCTCATTTTGCTTAACAGTCAACATGCCGTCAATTTCAATCATTTCAGGTTCTCCCGGAATAATATGTATTGTGACGTTTTCGTATTCCTTTTTAATCTTCTCAACTTCTTTTATCAGGTTGGCGAATGATGAATACGATTTGTAATTCTTAAGAATCAAAAGCAAGTCACTCAACACTATTTTTGAGTCGCCGATGCGTTCAACAAGATCCTTATTCGGTTCTTTACTATCTTTCACAACTTGGCAAGCCAGATACATACCTTCAACCCACATGCCTGTTACGAGCAGAGAACTGATGTCGCTGCGGTTGTTATCACGCAGGTACTCATCCATGTTGTTGAAACTCGATACAGATATGTACATCAGTGAGTCGATGTTCTCATTGTTGGTGGCTAAGCGTTTAATTGTGTTAAAATCAAAGAAATGGCCGATTTGCAACTGGTCGGCAAGTTTCTTTATCGCTTGCATGCTGCTGATAATCGAACCGGTTTTCTCATACATGTTCAAGTAACCCAAATCGCAACCGTAAATGCCAAGATTCAGGGCTTGTTTGAAATCGGTATCCAAATTGTCAACCTTGTTTGTTGAAGCCAGATATTTTTGATTGAAAGGAACTCCCGTCGATTTTATCAACGCAGCCATTTCCACAGGCGATGAAATGTTCGAAATAATATCACTCATCGCCTCTTTTGATATCATAAGAGGTTTGTCTTTGAAAATCGAATCCGGAATATCGAAAGCATCCTTCTGTGCTTTCTTACTGTTATCATTCTGACAATTAACCATCAGTAACGATCCGCTTGCAATAAGTATTGCAATTGTTTTTAAAATTCTTCTATTCATGAAACTTATTTTTTTGCGCGATAAAAGTAATCTTTTTTGCTATTTGATTATATCAATTTTTTATTCTTTTTTATCTGTTTCAGTGGCTTTCTTTTTTGCGAATTTTCCAAGGAACGCTGAGACTTTTTTCATGACGTTGCTGGTTATTTCGGGGAAGAAATCCATCGAGCGTTTCAGCCAGTCGTAGTACAGTGCCACATAGCAGAACGCCGTCATCAGCCATACTACCCACATGTTGAACCAGAATGTGTTGAATTCGTGGCCTAAGAAGTATTTCACTGGTGAGTAGAATTGTGCGCGATAGTCAAAAATGTTGTTAGCCCATGGAGTTTCATATACGGGGTCCCGCATTTGAATCAGATGGTCTCTGTATGATTTGACATAAGTCTTTTCGTAAGAGTTCCAAACAATGTCGTTCACGGCCTCGTTTTGATAAGCGTTTCTTAGACGATTATGTGAGTTTGGACTGTTTTGGTTCCAATAGTCTATGATGGCATTCTTCTTTTTGTTCGCATTGTTATTCATGTCTTCATAATAGACATTTAACTTTTGAATGTACTCTTTTGTGTTCAGTCCGACTTCGAGTGTGAACTTTTCAGGAGTAAGGTCTTCCACGTAGTTGAATTCAATGTCAGGAACGCGCACCATCTCTTTTGATAACTCGTTCTTGAGCAATGCCAGTTTCCATTTGTAATCTTCAATATCCTCCTTAGTCGTAAGGTCTTGAATTCTCGTTTCGGAGCAATAGTCAATTCTTTCGATTAATTGTGGCAGGTAATGCGTAGTCTTATAACTGCCCACACTTATCTGTTTGTGGATATCGTAGAATTTTTTTTCGTACTCATTGTCTTTGAACTGCCGAACCATCAAACCTTCATATACCCAGCGAGTGGCAATGAATTCGCAAATCGGCGGAACACCCTCAATGCTGCCTATGGCTCGGTTCAACTTGTCGAAACTGAACATTGCGCCGCCCAATGCCATCTGAGGAATCATCACAAGCGGAATCATGATGTAGATGGTAACGGCTGAGTTAAAGGTGGATGACAGAATCAGGCCCACTAAGTTCGAGAAGGTTGCAATTGTGAACATTGCCCACCAGTATTCGAACCATAATCCTCTGACTTCCAAAATCGTATTGGCAACCAATACAAACAGAATTGATTGTATGGCTGAAATGATGAACAGAATTGCAATTTTTGCCACAAGATATGTCGAACGGCTCAAATTCAAGAATTTCTCGCGGTTCAGAATCTTCTGGTCCTTAAATATTTCCTCACCACTCACCATCAAACCAAGGAACATGGCCACAATCAGGCTCATGAATATGTAGATGGGGATGTTGGCATTCTCATAGAAAATATAGATATCAGAATTTGGGTCAGCAATATATCTGATTAAGAACGAGAGGATTAAGCCTAATGCGGGCGCCTCAAGAATATTCAGGACCAAATACTGTGTGTTGCTGATTTTTGCAAGGAAGTCGCGTTTGAAGTAAATCTTCACCTGCTGGAACCAACCCGGAATATCCAACGATTTAGGTGGAGTCTCATGCAAGTCTTTAAGTTTGATTTTATCAATGCATTCCTTGTATTTCTCATGAAATTTCAAGTCGAGACGTTCCAGTTCTCTTGCTTTTTCTTGTGGTTCCTCATCGCCTTTGGCAATGCGGGCCTGTTCTTCAGCGAACTTTTCAAGATACTTCGGATCGGTCTGACTGATAATGCTTTGCTCGCGTTTCTTTTCCCATTCGGGTGGTGTAACCTTACGCTTGTTGGTGTATTTACCGAACTCATCAACCACCTGAGCATCAATAATATTGAAAATAAGTTCGGGATTGACGTTACCGCATGACGGGCATTCGCCTATGTCGGCATTCAACTGGCCGTCGATTTTCTTGAAGTAGGTGACGGCATCAACCGGGTTACCATAATATATAAGGTATCCGCCGGTGTCCAGGATCACCATCTTATCGAACATCTTGTAGATTTCCGACGATGGTTGGTGGATTACAACAAATACGAGTTTGCCTTTCATTGCAAGCTCGCGGAGTAAGTCCATCACGTTTTCAGAGTCGCGCGACGACAAACCCGATGTCGGCTCATCGACAAACAGGATTGGCGGTTCGCGGATAAGTTCCAGCGCAATGTTAAGTCGTTTGCGCTGACCGCCACTGATGGTTTTGTGCAGCGGTGAGCCTACTTTCAGGTCTTTCCTGTCGAGCAGGCCAAGGTTTGCGAGAGTTTTCTCGCAGCGTTCCTTTATCTCTTCTTCTGTCATGTCCTTGAAACACAACTTGGCGTTGAAATAAAGGTTTTCGTAAACTGTCAGTTCCTCAATCAGAAGGTCGTCTTGCGGTATGTAGCCAATAACGCCTTCCATCTTTTCTTTTTCGGTATGCAGATTGATGCCATTTATCAGCACCTCGCCTTTCGACGGGCACTCGTTGCCGGTGAGCACGTTCAAAAGCGTTGTTTTACCAGCACCACTGGCACCCATGATGCCAACCAGACGGCCTTGTTCTTCTGACAGGTTGATGTTCCGCAGGCCGATGGCTCCGTTTTTGAACCGGAACTCAAGGTCGTTGACATTGTAGGTGACTTTAGCCGATGTAATGTCCGACAGGTATTTCGATACCACATCGCTGTAGTAAACCGGTTTGCCTTTCGGGAAACGGATGGCGCTGCCGTTTGCGAACAAGTAAATCTTGTTGCTCTTTATCGGCAGACCATTGAGCACCAACTCGTGCGAGCCTAAATATTTGGTGAAGTAAAGGTCAACACTCTTAATCTGAAGAATGACAAGTTCTTTGTCCAATTCTTCAATCTGGATGTGTTTGGCTTGCTTAAGTTCAAGTTCTTTGTCGTTGATTATAAGAATGTTGGGTATGTCGAGTTCTTCGACAGTCTCCTTACGACAGAAGTTCTCGGTGCTTTCAAATTCTTCGGCTGAGATGTTAAATACCTCAGCCGCTGTATTGATGATGGCCATTCTCTGGTCGGTAAACTGCCGGTCGGCGGCAACCAACTCAAACAGGCGGACCAGAACAACAACCTTCTGCTGTTGGGTCAGAGTCTTGTTGATCTTTTTGCAGATGCCAAGAATCTTTACCGAGTCCTTAACGGATGTGAGTTTGACCTCTTCTTCCGAATTTTCGTGTAGTGAATTACGATCCTTTATGCCTACATGCTTGTAGAACAAAGCCAAATACTCCTCAACAAAGTCGGAACTCAATTGAGAAGTAAGGAAATTTTCGACAAAGTCGATTTCGCTGTCTTTTACGCCTCCGTCCTGTTTTGCAATAATTGCAAACAGTTGCATTAAGGCCTTCAGAATCTCTTCACTCATCTAAACGTGTTTGTTTTAATGCTTTCGTGTCTGTTAGTCAAGCGAATAACTGATTTGCTCAAACGGCACGTCAACAATGTCGGCGTACTCTTCGCCAGCCTCTTCCATATCTTCGTCATCTTCTGGGTAGTGCCATCTAACAAGCACGTCTTTGCCTGCTTCGTGCATCTCTTCCAGTTTCAGAAGAATGTCCAGAATCATTTTTGAAGATGCCGTGTTGAAATACACCAACTTGAAGTTGAAGATGGTTTTACCGGTGGCTTCTTCTGAGTAGCGGTCAATCCAGTCCAGAATTGGCTCATAGAATACCGCAACATCCTCAGGCAGCGATCTGCCGGATATTTCGAATATCTCATTTGCAACATCAAGAGTTACGCTGGGGGTATCGTCAGTCCCCACAATTTTTATAACCTCCATAGTAGAATTAATTATATGTTAATCAAAATTTTGAGTCCGTGATATGGTCGATGATATTATAAAGAACGAGTAATCGTCGTTAATAGGAACGAATTTGTACGCTAAGGGGTTGCCTGTCTTCTTCGCAATGTCGATGAAGCCAAGTCCGGCGCCACCTTTGTCTGACAAGCGACCTTCTTTGATCTGTTGCTTATACAATGCCTTCAATCCTTCTTTATCTAAGGAGTTGATTTTGTCTAGAACTTCGGCAATGACTGATTCTTTGTGTTTCTGAAGAATATTACCAGTTGTGATAACATAGTTTTCTTCGTCTTTGCACACTAGAAATACACCACTGCCTTCTTCATGGCCTTCCTCATTGTCCATGTAGTCTGCGTGTTTGCTGATGTTTTGGAGGAATTCCACAATCACATGGAATACTTTTTTTTGTACAGAGTTCGATTCCTCTTCAACCATCATATTGGTTTCAGTGAGCGATGTGAAAGCCTTGGTCACTTGGTGTGAGATTTCTCCCTTATACACCAATTTGACGTTCTTGCTCTCCATAGACTCGTTAAAACTATAGACAAATTCTAGAAAGTCGTTGTTTCCATCCATAGCTGTGTCCTTTTTTTAATTAAAATTCAATTCCTATTAACAATATATCATCGACTTGTTTATAGTCTCCTTTGTAGGCTATGAAATCATCGTAAATGATTTTTTCATAGTCATATATCTCAACATCATAGTGTTCTACAAGCAATTCGCGGATGCGGCTTGCCTGGTATTTCCGTCCAGTTTCGCCACTGACTTGGTCTGGCAGACCGTCGGAGAAAAAGAACACTCTGTCTTTTGGCTCCAAATTTATTAAATGATTTTCAAAATCCGCTTCAGGTTTTTTACCTAATGGTATACCACCAATTGCCTTATGACTGCCCTTGTACTGGGTTAACTCGTTGCCTCTCAATAAGTAAAGTGGTCTGTGTGCACCTGCAAATTCAAGAATATTTTTCTTCAAGTTTATTTTGCAGAGCGCAACGTCCATACCGTCACGAGCCTCGGTGTCGATTCGGTCTTGCTTCAAAGTGGTGCGCACACCCTCATGAAGTTTGTCGAGAATGACACCTGCATCAATGTTATCGTAGTGGTCAACCACGTTGTTCAGCGTGAAGTAGCCGATGAACGAGAGCAGTGCGCCTGGCACGCCATGACCTGTACAGTCGACAACGGCGATAAACAAGTCGTCGCCTTTCTTGAAGAACCACGGGAAATCGCCGCTGACCACGTCTTTCGGGCGGTAGAAGATGAACGATTTCGGCAGGAACTCCTGAATGAACTTGGTGTTCGGCAGAATGGCCGTCTGAATTCGTTTAGCGTAGTTGATACTCTCGGTGATGGCCTTGTTCTTCTCCTGAATCTCGATTTCAACCATCTTCTGCTCGGTGATGTCGTGAGCAACGAACAGGATTGTTTCCAACTCCTTGTTATCATCGCTGAACTCAGGGATGGCGTTCACCTGCATAATGCGGTCGCCAAATGTGGTTGGGAATGTTACCTCGGCATCATGCTTGCTGTTGGTGCTTCTCACGGTTTTGACAGCCTCGCTGAAGAACTCTTTGATGGTTGGCTCGAATGCCACATCGTCAAGATTCTTGTTTATGATGTCGGTTGTTTCAATGCCCGTGAATGTTTTAACCATTGGGTTGGCGTAGAAGAACTGCCCGTTGGTGCCGATACGCAGAATCAAGTCGAGAGAGTTCTCTGACAATGACTGCATCTTACTCTTCATGCGTTCCTCTTTTTCGGCGCGCTTACGTTCGGTAATGTCTCGAGAGTTGATAATCAAGCCATTGATGGCTGGGTCTTCGAGAAGGTTTCGACCAGTTGATTCGATGTAAATCTTCTGACCGTCCTTACGCATATAAGTATACTGAATGGTGGCGGTCATACTTGGGTCTTCCACAAGTTTGCCGAATGTTTCAGTGAATTCTTTCACGCCTTTGGCGGTAAGACGCTCAAGGTCTTTGCCTGCCATCATTTCAGCGATTGTATAGCCGTAAATATTTGTTACTGACGGACTTATGTATTTCAGTTTCATCTCCTCATCGTAGATTGAGATGATTTCTGATGCGTTTTCCAACAATGCATGCTGACGTTTCTGTGCGTTTTCAACCGCGCGGATCTGAGTTTGCAGATTCGAGTTGGTTTTCTCCAGTTCCTCGTGAGTGGCGCGCATCTCTTCAGCATTCTGGCGAAGTTCCTCTTCGTTCTCCTTCAGTTCCTCGGTCATTTCCTGAGCGTCTTTCAGCAGTTTCTCAGTGCGGGTGTTGACTTTCAGGTTGAAGATGGTGCGGGCGATGATATCGCTCAGTTCTTTCAAGAATCTGATTTTCAGTTCGCTGATGTCGTCTTTGAGCGATGCGAATTCGAGCACGCCCTGCAGTTTCTCATCAGTGATGAGCGGAACAAGCAGCAGTGAGTTTGGTTTCTTGTCGCCCAAAATACCGCTTGTGATGGTCACAAAATCATCGGGAATCTCGCGGCGGTAGATGACATCCATCTCGTAGGCGCACTGGCCTACAAGTCCTTCGCCAATCTGGAATTTTGCATCAATGTATTTCCTGCGGTTGTAGGCGTATGTTGCCGTGTTCTCGAGTGTCTTGTCTTCTTCGTTGTAGATGTAGAACGCACCCTGGATAACGTCGATATACTTAATGAGTTCAACCAATGTGAGATATGAGAGATTGCCCAAATCGTTTTGCAGACGAAGAATGTCAGAAATGGTATCCTTTCCTTTGGCAATCCAGTTCTGCTCTTTCTCTTTCTCGTTGGTCAGCGCAAGGTTCTCGCGCATTTTTTTCAGAGAGTGGCCAAGAATGTCGTTGTCATTGATTTCGGCATCGTTGGCGGCAAGGTCGCCTTCACCAATCTTCTTTGCG
>JAEEGL011595489.1_pt1 | contig 16498 bp, 20 predicted proteins | sample 9134231 | NCBI WGS metagenome assembly JAEEGL01 (sample SAMN16246548, study PRJNA631951) | gut metagenome | biome: gut microbiome; feature: rumen; material: fiber-attached | host: Bos | place: Iran: Karaj | collected 2018-10
GAAACTGCTGAAGAATGTAGAACTCTTCGACGTCTACGAAGGTGACAAGCTGCCAGCTGGCAAGAAGTCGTACGCCGTCAACTTCATCCTTCAGGACGAAACCCGCACGATGGGCGACAAGCAAATCGATGCCATCATGCAGAAACTGATCCAAAACCTAACATCTCAGCTGAAGGCTGAGCTACGTTAGTTTTGGAAATTAAGAATTAAGAGAGAAGAATTAAGAATTATGCCAAATGCAGTACAAGACAAGAGTGAAGCATTGGCAGTGCGCATAGTCAATCTTTGGAAATATCTGTTAAGACATCAGGAGTACGACATAAGCCGTCAGGTTAAACGCTCCGGAACAAGTGTTGGAGCCAATATATGTGAAGCACTTTATGCATCGAGCAAGAAAGATTTTCTCAATAAGATGTACATTGCCTATAAAGAATTAGGCGAGACCAAATATTGGTTAAGAGTCCTTTACAAAACGGAACTGATAGATTCTCCTTCCTATTCCTCTCTTTATTCTGATTGTGAAGAACTGGATAAAATAATATCAAGCATAATAAAAACAACGAAAGAGAATATAAACAATAATGTAAACCCAGAATTAGAAAGCAATTCTTAATTCTTCTCTCTTAATTCTTAATTCTGAAAAGGGGGAATCAATTCTTAATTCTTCTTTCTTAATTCTTAATTAATTACCAAACAATGGGAAGAGCATTTGAATATCGTAAAGCTACGAAACTGAAGCGTTGGGGCCACATGGCCAAGACCTTCACCCGTCTGGGCAAGCAAATAGCCATCGCCGTCAAGGCTGGAGGCCCGGAACCTGAGAACAACCCCTCGTTGCGCTCCGTCATCGCTGTCTGCAAGCGCGAGAACATGCCGAAGGACAACATCGAGCGCGCCATCAAGAACGCGATGGGCAAGGACCAGAGCGACTACAAGAGCGTCACCTACGAGGGATATGGCCCTCACGGCGTCGCCGTCTTTGTCGATACACTGACTGATAACACCACGCGCACCGTTGCCGATGTCCGCAGCGTCTTCAACAAGTTCTCCGGCAACATGGGCACCACGGGTTCCCTGTCGTTCCTCTTCGACCACAAGTGCGTGTTCACCTTAAAGAAAAAGGCCGACATGGACATGGACGACTTCATCCTGGAGATGATTGACTACGGAGTGGATGAGGACTTCGACGAGGAGTACGACGAGGACAAGGACGAAACCACCATCACCATCTACGGTGAGCCCACCTCCTACAACGAGATTCAGAAGAAACTCGAGGCAGACGGCTTCGAGGAGGTCGGTGGCGAGTTCACCTACATCCCCAACGACCTGAAGGACGTGACGCCCGAACAACGCGAAACCATCAACAAAATGGTGGAGCGCCTCGAAGAGTTCGACGACGTGCAAACGGTATATACGAACATGAAGCCCGAGGATTGACCTCGGCTTCATGTTCGTAATTAAGAAAAGGGTGAATCAATTCTTAATTCTTCTTTCTTAATTCTTAATTTTCAATTTGTAAGCTATGCTTTACACATGTAACGGAACTTGCTCGAAGTTCATAGATGTAGAGACAGATGCCGACGGACGCATCAGCCATTGCTTCTTCCACGGAGGATGTCATGGTAATACGCAAGGCATCTCCAAGTTGGTGACAGGTCGCACGCCCGACGAGGTCATCGGCCTCCTTGATGGTATTCGATGCGGGAACAAACCCACCAGTTGTCCCGACCAACTCTGCCGGGCTTTGGAACAACTGAAACGCGAGAACGGATAAGCAAACATCCAAGAACAGGGACGAGGTTAACCGAAAGGTTGGCCTCGCCCCTGTTTTCGTACAAGCTCGCGTGCTTAGTAGATAAAAGAAGATAGAAGGAGATAGAAGAAGATAGAAGTAGAAAGAAAGAGATAGAAGAAGATAGAAGACGTTAGTCTTGCAGCCACATCGGTACAGATAGCGTATTGTCCTCTATCTTCGCCGCTGAAAAGCGGCATATTTTCCTATATCTTCTTGCTCCTCTTCGTTATGCAAGCGTAGCTGCGCGTCCGATTACTTAACATGCAACATAATAAATATTGTACGCGCGCGTGAAATCCGACCTGGACTTTTGTGGTCCTTATTTGTATTCTTCAGGCGTGAAGGTGCAGTCGATAATGGTCTCGCCCGTACGCTTCAGATAGTATTTATAGCGGAAGCTGAGCCCGCGTTCCTTGTGCTGCTTCAATTGTATGGACGAACGGAGGTTGCGAAGCAGTTCGTTGCGCATCTCTTCCTTTGGGAAAATGCTGATGTCGGCATCGGATTCGATGGTGTAGTAGTAGCCGAGTTCCAGCGTGTTGCGGTCGTAGGTCATGCTGTCGAACGTCGTGTAGGTGTCTAATCGCTTCGGTGCTTCCTTCTTGTTGAACTGCATCACCTCGGCTTCCACTCTTTCATCGAAAGTCTCTTTCTTGCAGCCCGTGAGCGACAGCAGAAGGACGGATAGGAACAAAAAATTTTTTTTCATTATACGTTTCTTTTTATTTTGCTGCAAAATTACGAAAAAACTCTTTCCCCACCAAACCCTATCTTGATATATATCAAGAAAACGCGGTATATATGGGAATAATAATTCAAATTTTAATTATTAGTTGCTGATTTGTTGTAACTTTGCATCGTCAAAAGACATTGGTATTATATTAAGGTTAACATTAGAAAAGATTATGAACGAAAAAGTTGGTACAATTGCAGGTCAGATTTGGAATGCATTGAACGAGAACGGTGCTCTGAACACCAAGGATTTGAAGAAGGCCGCTAAGGTTAAAACTGACAAGGAAATCTTCCTGGGTCTGGGTTGGTTGCTTCGTGAGGACAAGGTTACGCTCACAGAGGCTGAGAAGGACATCGTTGTAGCTTTGAATTAATCAATTCTACATTATTTCAAGCAATAAACGCCTCGAATCTTCGGATTCGGGGCGTTTTTTTGTGTTTGTTTATTCGAAATTTCATACAAATTCATTATCTTTGCGCTAAAATTGGGTACATGCAAAAAAATATTCGGAATTTCTGCATCATCGCACATATTGACCATGGTAAGTCCACCTTGGCCGACCGTCTGCTTGAATTTACTCAAACAATTCAGGTGACGGAGGGGCAGATGCTCTACGATATGGACTTGTAACGCGAGCGTGGCATCACCATCAAGAGCCACGCCATACAGATGGAGTATGAGTATAAGGGACAAGGCGCAGGGAGCAACGAGCCAGCTGCTGGGAAGTATATACTGAATCTTATTGACACTCCGGGGCATGTCGATTTCTCCTACGAAGTGAGCCGTTCGATAGCCGCCTGCGAGGGCGCACTGCTGGTGGTGGATGCCACACAGGGCGTACAGGCGCAGACGATATCTAACCTTTATATGGCCATCGACCACGACCTGGAAATCATCCCCGTCGTGAACAAGTGCGACATGCCTAATGCCATGCCTGAAGAGGTGGAGGACGAGATTGTGGACCTCATCGGGTGCAAGCACGAAGATATTATCCGCGCCAGCGGTAAGACGGGGCAGGGCGTAGAGGAGATACTGAATGCCGTGGTCGAGCGTATCGCTCCGCCTGCGGGAGACGAGAACGCACCGCTGCAGGCTCTCATCTTCGACTCCGTGTTCAATCCTTTCCGTGGCATCATTGCCTATTTCAAGATTGTGAACGGCAGCATCCATAGTGGCGAAGCCGTACAGTTCATCAATACGGGCAAGGAGTACAAGGCCGACGAAATCGGCATCCTGAAGATGGACATGGTACCGCGCAAGGAACTGCATTGCGGCAATGTGGGTTACATCGTTTCGGGCATCAAGACGGCAACGGAGGTGAAGGTGGGCGACACGATAACATCGCTTGCCAATCCGACGAAGGAGGCTATTGCAGGCTTCGAGGAGGTGAAGCCGATGGTATTCGCCGGTGTCTATCCCATCGAGACGGAGGACTTCGAAAACCTGCGTGCATCCCTGGAGAAACTTCAACTCAACGATGCATCGCTCACGTTCCAACCCGAATCGTCCGTAGCCTTGGGCTTCGGCTTCCGCTGTGGCTTCCTCGGCCTGTTGCACATGGAGATTGTGCAGGAGCGCCTCGACCGCGAGTTCAATATGGATGTCATCACCACCGTGCCCAACGTGTCCTACCTCGTCTATGACAAGCAGGGCGAAGTGAAGGAGGTGCACAATCCCGCAGGCATGCCCGAACCGACGCTCATCGACCACATCGAGGAACCCTACATTCATGCCTCGGTCATCACCACAGCCAACTTCATCGGCCCCATCATGACACTCTGCCTGGGCAAGCGTGGCGAACTCTTGCGCCAGGACTTCATCAGCGGCAATCGCGTGGAGCTGCAATACGCCATGCCGCTGGGCGAAATCGTGATTGACTTCTACGACAAACTGAAGTCGATATCCAAGGGCTATGCCTCGTTCGACTATCATCAGGACGGCTACCGCCCCTCGAAGTTGGTAAAACTCGACATCCTGCTCAATGGTGAGCCCGTCGATGCTCTCTCCACGCTGACACACGTCGATAACAGCGTTGACTTCGGGCGGCGCATGTGCGAGAAGTTGAAGGACCTCTTGCCTCGTCAGCAGTTCGACATAGCCATACAGGCCGCCATAGGTGCCAAGATTATCGCCCGCGAGACGGTGAAGCAGGTGCGAAAGGACGTCCTTGCCAAATGCTACGGTGGCGATGTCAGCCGTAAGCGCAAGCTCTTGGAGAAGCAAAAGCGAGGCAAGAAGCGCATGAAGCAGATTGGTAACGTCCAAGTTCCTCAAAAAGCCTTCCTGGCTGTGCTAAAACTGGATTAATGTACAAATTGTAAATAAATTGTAAATTGTAAATCCGTAAATTGTAAATTTCATACCATGTTAAACACCACAAGAGACGTAGCTCGCGAGATTGCTCGCATATACTGCAAGATGAGCCCGATGGGAATAGATGCCCTGTCACAAATTCTGGTACCGATGAAGTTCCAGAAAGGCGACATCGTCTTGCCCGAGGGTGAGGTGTGCAGAGCCATGTACTTTGTGGATCGTGGTATGGTGCGCCAGTTCTATTATAAGAATGGCAAGGACGTGACTGAACATTTCTCTTTCGAGGGGCGCATCGTCTTCTGCATCGAAAGTTTCCTGAAGCAGGAACCCAGCCGACTGATGGTGGAAGCGCTGGAGAACACCATACTCTATGCCATTCCCTACGAGGCGTGGCACATGCAGATGTTACAGAACCAGGAGATGGAAATGCTGTATCGAAAGATATTGGAACACGCCCTCATCTCCAGTCAGGAGCACGCCGACTCGCAGCGTTTTGAGAATGCTGCCGAACGCTATGCGCGACTGCTTGCCACCAAGCCGGAAATCATACTCCGTGCCCCCATGCTTCACATCGCTTCCTTCCTGCAGATGACACCTGAGACCTTGAGTCGAGTCCGCTCGGCAGCGTCAAAAACTGATTAGTTCTTGTGGATTGGAAAAAAAAGATTAGGGATTAGAGCTTGATACCAAACAGACTCTAATCCCTAATCTCTAATCTCTAATCTCTAATCTCTAATCTCTATTCTCTATTCCCTAATCCCTATTCCCTAATCCCTAATCCGAAATAAAACTTATTTCTTCTTCTTTTCGTTCTTCTTAATCTTCTCGGCTACTTCGGGCTTAATCTTGTAGCGCTTGTTCAGGCCCTTCAGCACTTCCTTCGTGATGTCGTACTTGGGGTTGGCCAGGAGCATGTTGTCGCCGGCCTTGGCCATGATGAAGTCATACTTCTTCGACTTGTTATAGACCTTCAGGAAACTCTGGATAGAGTCGCGCATCTCCTGGTTGTACTGGTTCTGCTCCTCCATGAACGACGACTGCAGACGATCCGACAGTTCTTGCAAGGCCTGCTGCTCGGCGGCCAGCGACTGCTGGGCGCGGGTCAGTTCCTCCTGACTTGTGAATCCGTTCGACTCGTATTTCTTCTGCATGGCAGTAGCGTGCTGTTCCAGCGTGCGCTGTTTGCCAGCCAGTGTGCGCTGTATGTTCTCGCCCTCGATGTTGGCCAACTCGTTGTAGTCCTTGCAGAACTGGTATTGGGCCATCAGAGTGTCAATTTCCACGTAGGCAATCCTAAGCCCCTTTTCACCCTGTTCCTCGGTGGTAGTCTTCTGTTCCGTAGTCTCTGCTTTTTTGTTGCAGCTTGTCATGGCTGCCAGCCCCATGCACAGGGCCATCAAATAAATTTTCTTCATATCTGTTTGTTGTTGAGTTTTTTGTTTCTGTCCTTTCTCTGCTCGGCTTCTTTCCTTTCCATGGCATCCATGCTCTGCACACAGTGTATTCCCCTGCGGCGCATCTCTGCACTCTGCCCGATATGCTGGCTACGGAACTCACCTCCTCGCAACCAAATATTTACCGTCAGCAGCAACATGCTGACGGCCACCACGGCCAGTATCAAAAGCAGCAATTTAATCATTTTGCCCACAAAGGTACGAATAAGCGAGCGAAATGCCAAATTTATTTGTGCTTTTCCGAGCGCAAGTATCTAAGACCGTAGGTCAAAGGTACGAATAAGCGAGCGAAATGCCAAATTTATTTGTGCTTTTCCGAGCGCAAGTATCTAAGACCATAGGTCAAAGGTACGAAATAAACTGAAAAGGTCGATATCAGTCAATATGTTCTATTATTTTGTTTCTTCGGAGTTACAAAATGGAATCCTTGGAAAAGCCATGCGGCAAAGCCGATCGAAATATGATCCGCTTCCACGTCAAGTCGGATTGCAAATCCAACATTGTGAACATTTTGCCCAAACGAGCTTTTATATATTAAAAATAATGTATAACTTTGTCTTCGAAATCCGAAAACGTGTAATAACCAAAGCAATAACGACGATGAAGAAGAAACTTTTACTGGCTCTGGCGGTTCTTCTGACTGCCTCCGTGGCTTTAGCACAGGACATAAGTAAGTTCAAGGTGCTTAGTGATTCTGCATATCAAGCCAATGCCACGTATCAGGCTGGAAACAAGTATCAGAAAGACGCTATACTTTTTATGGATATGGTGGCAGATACGCATCCCTATTACGTCAAAGCTGAACGTAGAGCGGAATGGTTTGCCAAGAAACCAGCGCTTATGGATCAGTGTCGGCAGATTGAGACGGACGAAGCCTTTGTTGATGCCCTCATCGATGTCTTGGGTCCATTGCACGACAAGCATACGGATGTCAGTACAATGAAACGCCTTAATGAACAAAAAGCATCTGCCAGACAGGACGCATTAGCATTAGGGACAGGTGCCATCGATAGAGAACACATCATGCGCCCTCATGCCTCTTACTACGATTATCAGTTGTTCCCAGATGAGGGCATTTGCTATCTCCAGTTCAATAAATGCACAGACGCACCCGACTTTCCCTTTCCAAACTTTCTCGACAAAATGTTTCGCGAAATGGAGGCAGGAAATATCGGGACGCTTGTCGTGGATGTGCAATACAACAATGGTGGAAACAGTCGCCTTTGCGACCAGCTGTTCAAGTATCTTTATCCGCTGAACGAGATGAAGTTTTTTACCTCCTATCTTCGATTCTCCGACCTTTTGGCGGCATACAATCCAAGGATAGCAGATGCCAAGAAAAATTGGGAGAATGACGGACACAAGGATGAGCTCTATCAGATGCCCATGCCTAAGATTCCAGCTAACTTCCAGCAGCCGAAGCTTTACGAGGGTCAGGTCGTGTTTGTCATGGGCAAGAGAACGTTCAGCAGTGCAGGGATGCTTCTGACCAATGCCCGCGACCACCACGTAGGTACAATCATCGGCAGCCCCTCTTCCTTCTCGCCCTCTCACTATGGCGAAGTCCTTCCTTTCCGTTTGCCCAACACTGGTGCATTGGGAAGCATATCAAGCAAGTATTTTGCACGTCCCGACACGACAATGGTCGATGAAACATGTCTTCGTCCCGACTTCGAGATAGACCTTGATGACAAGGATGCCTCCTGGAAGTATATTGTTGAGAATTATGGCTTACGCCTTTTCCATGGCCAGTAGAATCGTTAATTCGACAGAACAGATTCTCCTTCGTTTTTCGTGATTTTGTCGTCTGCAACTGCGGAATTTCTCTATCTTGGTGGAAGAAAAGAATGAAACCTTTTCGTTCTGTGCTCGAATTTTTGTAACTTTGCCACTAATAACATTCTAATTGAATCAGATATGAGAAAATCGTATTTTATCGTATGGGCAGCAATGGGTTTTGCTACGATGACAATGTTTTCGGCTTGCAGAAAGGCCGAACCAAAGAGCGAAGGGGCTGAAACGTCGCAGGTGACGGCAACGGAACTGGTGCGTACCAGTCAGAGTTGGGACGGTGTGGAGCTGCCAGACTATCCCGAAGGACGTCCGGAGCTGGTGGCAGTTCGCTACGAGTTCCCCGCAGGGCAGAAACTGGGTTGGCACCACCACGTTTCGATGAACTACGGCGTGCTTGTACAAGGCGAACTGACCATCATCGGCATAGATGGGACGGAGAAAGTCGTGCACGAGGGTGAGGCTGTCGTGGAGATGGTCGGCACCGTACATCACGGCGAGAACAGGGGGACGAAGCCCGTCATCCTGTATATGTTCTATCTCTCGCAGAAGGATTTGCCACTCGCTGTCCAGCATCCAGAGATACCACTTGAAAATGAAGAATAAAGAGTGAAGAATGAAGAATGAAGAGTGAAGAATGCCCCGTTCTCCACCACTTTTCCAACTTATTGTTTTCATTTTTCATTTGATTTCACTATCTTTGCACCCACATACATCATACAGCGTGAAAATAAAGGATATTATTTGCGCCCTTGAACGTTTTGCGCCGTTGCCCTTGCAGGAAAGCTATGACAATGCAGGCTTGCAGGTTGGATTGACAACGGAGCAGGAAGCCTCGGGGGCGTTGTTGTGTTTGGACGTTACTGAAGACGTCATTCGTGAGGCCGTGGACCTTGGGTGCAATCTCATCATCAGCCATCATCCTCTGCTGTTCCGTCCGCTGAAGCAGGTGACGGGACGGACGCAAGTGGAGCGTTGCGTGCGCTTAGCCGTGCAGAACGAACTCACCATCTATGCGGCGCATACGAACTTGGACAATGCCGAAGACGGTGTGAACTATCGTATCGCAGAACGAATGGGGTTGGTGGACGTGAGCATGATGCAGCCGCGACAGGTGAGGGTGGGAGAACACTCGGTGGCGGCGGGCAGTGGTGTGATTGGCTATCTGCCAGGGCCGGAGGACTCGCTGGCCTTCCTGCAAAGGGTTAAGGACGTGTTCCACATCGAGTGCCTACAGCACAACGAACTCCTGCAACGGCCTATCCAGACAGTTGCGCTCTGCGGTGGTGCGGGTGCATTCTTGTTGGACGAAGCCATCCGACTGGAGGCTGATGCTTTCCTGACGGGCGAGATGTCGTACCACCAGTTCTTCGGTCACGAGCAGGAGATACAGTTGGCCGTGATGGGCCATTACCAAAGCGAGCAATATACGCGCGAGATATTCTTCGAACGTATCAGCGATATCGCTCCCGAATTACCGCTGTTCATCACGCACGTTGATACAAATCCGATAAAATATTTATAAATCAGGTCGTGAGGTCGTACGGTTATAAGGTTGCTTCGTTTGTGGGGTTAAACCTTGGAACCTCAAAACCTCAAAACCTCAAAACATTAACAAATGGCAACAAAACCAAAGAATCCATCAGAGATGAGTGTAGAGGAGAAACTGAAGAACCTCTACCAGTTACAGACGATGCTGTCGGAAATCGACAAGATAAAGACGCTCAGAGGCGAACTGCCCTTGGAGGTGCAGGACTTGGAGGACGAAATCGAGGGCTTGGCCACACGCATCGAGCAGATTCAGAACGACATCGTGGAGCTGAAGCGCGAGATTGCTGACCGTCGTGGCACCATCGAGGCTGCTACGCAAACCATTGCCAAGTACAAGCAGCAAATGGACAATGTGCGTAACAATCGTGAGTATGATTCTCTGAACAAGGAAATTGAATTCCAGGAACTGGACGTAGAGCTGAATCAGAAGAAGATTCGCGAAGCCGATGAGACCATCCACCAGAAGACTGAGGACTTGGCACAGAGCCAGGAAACCGTGGCAGAGCGTCGCACAGACCTCGACATCAAGAAGTCGGAACTGGAGGAAATCGTTTCCGAAACGAAGGCCGAAGAGGAGAAATTGCGCGAGCGTTCGAAGAACCTCGAGCTGAGCATCGAACCCCGCTTGTTGGCTGCCTTCAAGCGTATCCGTCGCAATTCGCGCAACGGTTTGGGCATCGTCTATGTGCAGCGCGATGCCTGTGGTGGTTGCTTCAACAAGATTCCGCCACAGCGCCAACTCGACATCCGTATGCGCAAGAAGATTATCGTCTGCGAGTATTGTGGTCGCATCATGATTGACCCCGAATTGGCTGGCGTAAAAATCGACAAGCCCGTCGAGGAGAAGCCAAAGCGCAGGACCAGTCGTGTCAGGAAGACAACGGAGGAGTAGTCAAGCCGCTGAATCTCCTTTTCTTGACAACGAATTGGACGAATTGCACGAATCTTGTTTATGCCTTTTCGGGCGTAGCAAGTTCGTGTAATTCATTTTTTTATAGTTCTCCGTAGTCAGGAATCTGGCGTAGGAACTCGTATGTCCCTTGTTCGTAGTCGATGCGGCAACAAAAGTGTTGGAGGCCGTTTGAAACGATGAGGTAGGGGACTCGCATGACGATGTTGTAACGACTGATTTGGTCGAAGGTGCGCTGGGAGAGCTGTATGGTAGGCGCCTTGTATTCGACAATCATGCGCGGTTGGGCACTGAGGTCGTAGAGTACAGTGTCGCAGCGTCGGGTAGTGCCGTTGAGCTTGAGGGAAACCTCGTTGGCCAGCAACCCTTGCGGATAGCCTTTGTGCGCGATGAGGAAATGGACGAAATGTTGCCTGACCCACTCCTCGGGCGTGAGGCGAATGTGGCGCCGGCGCAGGGGGTCGAAAACGGTGTTCTGTCCGTTTCGCTCTTGAAGCCGTAGTGGGGCAGGAGGTAGGTTGAGTGGTTGCATAGTGTGTGCAAAGATAGCTTAAACCTCAGAAAAATGCAAATATATTTGTGTTTTCATTCAGATTACACTATCTTTGTGCATAAAAACATAAAAAGTAATACGTATGAAGACAAAAGAAGAAATCGTGCAGAACTGGCTGCCACGTTACACAAACTGTCCTTTGGAGGATTTCGGCGAGTACATCCTCCTGACCAATTTCAACAACTATGTTGACATTTTCTGCGACCGATACCATATAGAACGGCCGGATTACAAGGCCAATATGCGTTCGGCCACGGCAGAGGACATCTCTATCATCAACTTTGGCATGGGTTCGCCAAACGCAGCCATCATCATGGATCTGCTTTCGAGCATCAAGCCTCGTGCCTGCCTTTTCTTGGGCAAGTGCGGTGGCATATCTGAGAAGACCAAGCGCGGCGACCTCATCCTGCCCATTGCCGGCATACGTGGTGAGGGAACATCGAACGACTATTTCCCGCCCGAAGTGCCTGCGCTGCCTGCCTTCATGATGCAGCGTGCCGTTTCGTCTGCTATTCGTGATATGGGGCTCGACTATTGGACGGGCACTGTATATACTACGAACCGCCGTGTGTGGGAGCACGACGACCAGTTCAAACAATACCTGCGCAAGACCCGTGCCATGGGAGTGGATATGGAAACGGCCACACTCTTTACCTGCGGCTTTGCAAACCATATCCCGACGGGTGCCCTGCTGCTTGTTTCGGACAATCCCATGACTCCCGAAGGCGTAAAGACTGCTGCCAGTGACCACGTCGTCACAGCCAAGTACGTCGAGAACCACGTAGAGATTGGCATTGAGGCTCTTGAAATGATTAAGCAAGAAAAGAAGACCGTGCGCCATTTGAAGTTTGATTATTGAGATTAGTGGTAAGAGGATAGAGACTAATATTTTTCATGGCCAAAGAATCTTCCCCCACCTACATCGACATCGTCAACGACGTTCGTGCTGGCAAGTTCGCGCCCATCTATCTCTTGATGGGCGACGAGGACTACTATATCGACCAGGTCAGTCAGTATATCTTCGAAAAAGCCTTAAAGCCCGAGGAACGTGATTTCAACTACGACCTCCTGTATGGGCCTGAAACACGTGCTAACGATATCATTTCCATCGCTCGGCAGTTTCCGATGATGGCAGAACGCCGCGTTGTCATGGTGCGCGAGTTCCAGAACCTGCAGGACAAGGATGCGCTCGCTGCATACGTCAAGAATCCCAGCCCCACAACCATTCTCATCCTCTGCCACAAACACGGAAAACTCGACGGACGCCGTACGCTTGGGACGGAGATTAAGAAAAACGGTGGTGTCGTCTATGAGTCCAAGCGTCTTTACGACCGTGAACTTCCTTCCTTTGTGGATAAATATGTTCAGCGCAAGGGTAAAACCATCGAAGCGGCAGCCATTCAGATGCTCTGCGACCATGTTGGTAGCGACCTCAGTCGTCTTGCTGCCGAGATTGACAAACTCCTCATGGCACTTCCGCAAGGCGAAAGCAGGGTGGGGGCAAAGCTCGTTGAAGAACTCACTGGGGTGAGTAAGGACTACAACAGCTTCGAACTGCAGAATGCCCTTGGCGTCCGCGATGTGTATAGGGCCAATCAGATAGTAAAATATTTTGACAGTAATCCACGCTCCTTTGCCTTGCCTGCTACACTTGCTTCTCTCTTCAATTTCTTTTCTGACGTCCTGCTTGCCTACTTCGCTCCTTCGCAGAGCGATGATGGAATTGCACAGTATCTTGGTCGCTCCACTTGGCAATGTCGTCAGGCCATCATCCCGGCGCGTCGAAATTACACAGGCAAGAAGGTAATTGATATAATAAGTGAAATACGCCAAACTGATGCCAAATCGAAGGGGGTAGGGGGCTGTAAAACCTCCCCTGGTGACCTCCTGAAAGAGCTTGTTTACTTCATTCTTCACTAAAATCCTCTCTATTTGCCTTGCAGCCGCGAGGCAAAATTTTTCGCATATTTTCCTATAAACAAAGGGCTTGCTGCTGATGCTCATACGCTGAGAATCGCGTAGAATCTTTCGTCTGTCTATCCGTCCGTGAAAAGCGAAAGGATTCCAAAATCCATGTTTTTCTCTCTTTCGTGATTTGGATTTCCGATTTCTAAATTCTACATACCTAAACCGACAATTTGGGAATTGTAACTAATACATGCTTCACTTTAGATTTCGAAATGTAAATTCGGCAATCTTTATGAATGTTTTTGACTTCAGAATGTTTGTTTATGAATAGAAGAATTAAGCTTTTATAAAACTGAATGAATATTCATTCTGATTATTTAGATTTCTATATTCATCTTAAAATCTGTCAATTGTCGTATTATTGAAAAGTAATACTATATATAATAATCCACTTGAAGGTATATCAATTTGAATATTGGTGTAAAGTGTTTGGTTTAATTTACTGAATCGTATTTTAAATCAGTATTTTACATTAATTTATTCAAGTGTTTCCTGTAATTTCCTTATTCAGTCCTTTTTATATTCGGATTTAGATATCCTAAATCACTTGCTCTCCCCACTTTCACGATGTAGATTTACATACTAAATTCTAAATATTAATCGTCTGGTTTGATTTTTGAAATATAAATTTGGTAGTTTGAATCGGATTTCGTAACTTTGTATCGAAATAGAAATCTAAATGCAAGGGGTGTCCTACCCCCATTGTAGTCAAATGAAGGAACGCATCTTTCAAATCATGAAGCAGGAGGGACTCAACCAAAAAGAGTTTGCTGCTACGACAGGAATCAGTCCTGCTACTTTGTCAAGTATTTTCAATGGTCGAACCAGTCCCACACTTAATCATGCCGAGGCTCTCCATCGTCGTTTTCCGCGGCTCAATATGTCGTGGCTCATGTTTGGCGAAGGTGACATGTATGTGACACAGAAAAACGACAGCGGTCAGTCAGGCGACGTAGCCAGTGGTTCGTCGTCGGGTTCTTATTCTGGCAAAGATGTAGCGGAAGGATTTGATGGTGACGATATGGGTCAGTCTTCGGCTTTACCTTTCAACCTTGATGGGACAAATCCTCGCATTCCTACTGTTCGAGAGGTGGTAAAATATATTGACAAACCTCAGCGCCGTATAACAAGCATCACCATCTTCTTTGACGATGGTAGTTTCGAAACTTTTCCAGGGAAACCAATTGTCAATACGAAGTAACCTCAATTCTCAATCCTCAATTCTCAATCCTCAATTCTCAATCCTCAATTCTCAATCCCCTCCCCATCCTTCGGGCAATATGATGTTTTCCACGTTGCGTGCTTGCTTGAAGAGCGGTGCAATCATGCTGTCGTGGAAGCCGGCTATGCCACAACCGATGCGTGTCACGAGGAAGGTCAGGTCGGGGCGTGACTTGGCAAAGTCTATAAACTCATCGACGTAGGGGCGTATGGTTTCCACGCCGCCCTGCATGGTCGGGATGCCGTAGCTCTGTCCTTGCAGGCCTACGCCTTGTCCCATGATGGCGCCAAACTTCTTGTAGGCCACCCAGGCAGCCCCTCCCCCATGCATACCACGTAGGTTGCTGCCAAAGACGAATATCTCGTTGGGTGCCAATTCTGTGATGCGTTCGGGTGTAGTCCTTTTCTTTGTTTCCATGCTCTTTCCTTTTGATAAGCAGATTCTTGATTTTGATTGTTTGGGGAGCATATCTGCCATAGCATGACCAGATATTGAAGAGAAAGGTCTGCTGTATTCGCAGCTGTTTTCTGAAAAATCGACCGCCTCCGACGTTTCCATCACCTCCGGCATGTCCAGATTCATGTCGAAGTGCTTCTTCAGGTAGGGCACAAGCACCTGTTCGCGTATGCGCTGGTAGCGTTGTGATACAGCCGAAGGCGTTATTCCCTTCATCTTTGCCACCTCGCGCATCATGTAGCCCTCTATGAGCAACAGCCTCACCAGTTCTGCCTCCTCCTCTCCGAGGCATTTGTCGCAGATTTCGCCCACAATGCGGTTGAACTGCAGCCGCAGGTCTGCCGATGTGTCGAACGAGCGAATATAGTCCTCGAAGGTTACGCTGCCATATTCCTTCTGGTACCATTTCAGCGCGTCCAGAACGATGTAGCGGAATCCGTTTATCATCCACGTGCGCAGGCTCACCTGTGGCGAATGGTCCTCCAGCGGGTGCCAGTTGTGTTCCATCAGATACAACGCATACTGATGAGCCAGCGACATGAAGTCCAGGTTCTCCTTTCGGCTCAACCCGTACCTCTGGTCATAGATACGATAGGCTACAAGACAATATTCATAGAAGTATTTCCGGAAGAAATAGGGATTTCCTTCCCGAAGACCTTCGATAATTTCAGGCTCAGAATAATCCATAATCCTTAATTCATAATGCTCAATGCATAAGGCATAATTGACAATTTGAGGACAAAATTAAAAAAAGTTTTTCAATCGCCTTAATTTTTTCTCGAAAACTTCTTCAAAGAAATAAAGGTGATTGAGAACCATTATTAATTTTTAAAAACAAAAGAGCTATGAAAAAAGTATTTAATCTTATCATTGTCGATGAGAGTGGTAGCATGAGCTGCATCCGCAAACAAGCCTTTTCAGGCATGAACGAAACTTTGCAATCCGTGCGCGGTTTGCAAAAGACGTATCCCGACACCGACCAGCGTGTGAGCCTTGTCTCTTTCGACAGCAATCACACTACATGGCATTTCGACAATGCTAAGGCCGAGGAAACGCACGACCTCCGTTGGGAGGACTACAACCCAGGAGGCTGCACGCCTCTCTACGATGCTATGGGACACGCCATTACGAAGGTGGAGGCACAGGTGGATAAGGAAGACAGCGTGCTCGTCACCGTCATTACCGACGGCGAAGAGAACAGTTCGCACGAGTGGCGTCTGTCTATGATTCGCAGTCTCATCGAACGGCTGAAGGAGAAAGGTTGGACCTTTGCCCTCATCGGCACTGACAACCTCGATGTAGAATCCATGGCGCACAATATGTCCATTGATGAACATCTCGAATTCTGTCAGAGTGAGGAGGGTACAAAGGAGATGTTTCGTCGTGCAGGTCGTGCCCGTGAGCTTTTTGCTTGCCATTCTTGCAGTTGTAATTCCGCTATGCCAAAGGGGCATCTCTTTGACGAAGATTAGTCTTTTCGACTTTCGTGCCAACCGTCGGCTCCTCGTCCTTTCCTATATGGAAAGGGTGGGGAGCCGTTTCTTATCGTGGTTGGTCAAGGTAAATTACATTAACTTAAGTTTCGGGAGTTGCTCGACAAACGATGGTGCAAACTAAGTGTGACAATTGTGACAAAGGACAGTGCGTTTTTTACACGCTAATAATTGCCACACTTTCCACTACTACACACAACTATATATACTACTATATATATACATATATATAATAATAATTATAATAATAATTAATTGA
>JAEEGL013149616.1_pt1 | contig 16497 bp, 13 predicted proteins | sample 9134231 | NCBI WGS metagenome assembly JAEEGL01 (sample SAMN16246548, study PRJNA631951) | gut metagenome | biome: gut microbiome; feature: rumen; material: fiber-attached | host: Bos | place: Iran: Karaj | collected 2018-10
ATCTTGAAGGTGTTATAATTCAGGGCATGATATCTGAATTTTTATATTCTAGGGTCTGAAACTCGCTTCGATCAGACATGCAGACCCTAAGAAGAATATAAAAATCCATCTCTCATGCTCCTGAATTTTATAACACCTTCAAAAGATATGAAAATTCATTATAAACTATCCGCATCGGCGCTGTCTCAAAGGGTGGCGTATGTTTGGCAAGTGCGAATTTTGAATTAAAAAATATATTTTTGAGCAGAAAGGATTATTTATAAATAAATGGTCCTTTTTTATGCTGTATGTAATATGTAGCTGTACACGATGACATTGGCGAGTATGAGACTCTGATGGAGATGCTTGAGGCATATCTAAAAGAAGGTTTGGAGAATTGCTGGAACATCTGAGGAGTCTCTTTAAGGGCATGGAATCCACAAGACGTGATAATAAGGCGTGGCTATTATCCTTAACTAATATTATATTGTATTTGTTTTTAGTTATAAGTTAGTATAAAAAACGTTAAGTTGGAAATAATATTTATCTTATAGGCAGAATGCAATGATTATAAAAGGTTAAGGTTATTTTTTATTGCTACTTCCAGCTGCTCTGTATCTATTCCAATATATCTTTGGGTAATAGCAGAACTACTGTGCTGTAGCAGCTGTTGTACCAAAACGATATTATAATTATTATTCACATAGATGTTGGTCGCATAGAACTTCCTAAAGCTATGCGTACCGATATTATCGTATTCCAGATAATCAGCGGCGGCTTTTAGATGCCGCTGAATAGTGCGCTGCGTTGTTGGGAAAATTCTATCATCCTTGCTGATTGCATGATTTATACAATAATCCTGCAGATACGCAACAATTTCTGAAGGTACTGTAAATGTCCTTTTCTTTCCTGTCTTTTCTTCAGTTATATCGAGTCTGTAGCGTTCACCATCTCTAATGATGTCTTTGAGTCTAAGTCTGATAATATCACCTATTCTAAGTCCGAGATTCGCTTCCAATACGAGGGCTGCTGCAACCTGTTCATTGGGATGGCAGGAGAGGAATCCTGATCTAATTACGGTTATCAGTTCTTTGTACTGCTCCTTGGTAAGTGCAACAGAAGTCTTATTGCCATCTCTGCGCTTCAGACTTATATTGGCTTCTTCTGATAAGCGCTTTATTATAATGTGATCCGGGAGACTGATATATGATGCAAGCTTGTTATCGTCATATATTGCTTTTATCCAATTGACAAGAGTCTTATCTTGTCCTTCAAATCCCTGGGGGATGCCTTCTTTATATGATTGCTTCATACATCTATATACTAAATTTGTCATACTGAATCCTCGTTTTCTTGAAAATATACCATCTGGTTGGTTTGCATACTGGATTTACAGCGTGTATGGACGATGCATACGATATAGTGATAATTTGTGTAAGCTATTTGCATCTTAGTGAGATGATATAAAACCTGTTTTTACAGTAATAATTTATTTTGATCTATAAATCACCCTCTGCACCCCAATTTCTTCTAAAATGCCCAATCAAATTACGACATTATTATTTGATAAAATACGACAATATAATAATTATACAGCAAAACCCGCTAAAATCAATGTTTTATATGTCGTAAAATATACATATTACGACATTATGTATAGCGCATGTTATACACCTAAAAGTATAGCATTACAGAAGTATAACATATGTATAACAAGATTGTTTTCGTCTAAATTGGATGCTATAATGATTTTGAACATATTTATATGCTGATTCTGACTTCCTACTTGAACGATGCAGTATAACCAAAGACTTTGGTGATGCTGCATCGTCCAAGTAGGGATTTTGAGATGAATAATAATTTGTAAATATCGAAGGGAGATTGGCAATGGGCGAGATAAAACAGGCGAATTTCAGAATTAATGAAGACACAGCAGCAAAATTCAGAGCTTTTTGCGAAGAAAACGGATATTCACAGGCTCAGGGTTTTGATCATGTAATAGAAGTTCTAGAGCTTAACGGAGCCAAAACAGCAATACCGGAGAGATCTGTAGATATAGAGACATTTGAGATGCATACAAAAGCTATAATGGATGCATATCTCAAGAATCTGGAGATCACGGCTCAGACACAGGCGCGAGTAAGGGAAGAGTTCGCTTCGTCAATAGATAAGAATGAAAAACTGATCAAGGATCTTCAGAAAAAAATAGAACTTCTCACAGAAGAGAACAAGAGCTTTTCAAAAGAATTAGCAACAGCAGACGTCGAAGCCAGACAAGCTGCTAAAGAGAAGCAATCTGTTCAAACGCTGCTTGATGAAAGCTATAAAGTAAGAGATATGCAACAGCGTGATATAGATACTCTCAACGCAAAACTTACTGAATTGGGTTCAGTAAAAGATGAAGCTTCTCAGCTTAAATCTTCATTGGAACATGCAGATGATGAGCTTAAAACATGCAAGAATGATCTAGCTCAGGCAAATTCAAAAAATGAAGAGCTTAAAAAGGCAGTTACCTTAAAAGATGAAGAGATAAAAGCTCTTAAGAATGATATTGATCAAATCAAGGCAGAAAAGACAACTCTTAATGAAGAACTAATTAAGGCAGAGAAAAACTATGAAAAAACCATAACTGAAGCAAAGAAGGACGCAGAGATAAGTAAAGAAAAAGAAATCTCAAAACTTAAAGAATCTCATTCTGAGGAACTTTCAAAAATCCGAGAAGATAATGCTGCATTAAAAGCTCAGCTCGATCTGCTTAAATCTGACATTTTAAGAGCCAAACAAAAATAATTAAGAAAAAATACAAAAAGAATACAAGAAAAGGTATGTCATAAAAGAATGTTTTTGGTAGGAATAGATATGTTATTGACTTTGTTTTTAGCAATTGTCACTTGTGCATCTATAACAATCATGATGTTTTCTGCAGTTGCATTTATCCAGGATCAAAAGATGTTTTCGACAGCACCAAAAGAATTCAGGGAAGTGATAAAGCCAAGAGATAAAGAACTCTTTTATGGCGCCAGGGCTACTGGCTGGATTCTCATGGTATTTAGTTTTCTTATGTTAATCGGTTCGTGCGTAATCGCCATATGGGACGGATTCAGAAGTGAGTATTCATTCTGGCAGTTCTTATTACGATTCGAGTTGATCTTAACGATTTATAAAATTTATGACATGATCTGTTTTGACTATTTTCTGCTTATGAAATTTCATTTCTTTCAGTTTTATTTTCCGGAGATAGAAAGCGTAAGTCAGAACAGAAAGTATGGATTTAATATAAAGAGTCAGCTCATAAAGCTTTTGATCATCTTTCCGATGGTCTCTGCTTTAGTTGCATGGATTTGCAATAGTCATCATGTATGTTAGTAAACAGATGTGGGGAGATGTAGTTATTTCTGTTTGTGAACTTTGAAAAATAATATTGGGTTAGAGTTGATTTTTCATGATAACATGAAGTAATCTTTATACAAGATATATATAAACGTTATACAGATATTTATTGAGAAACCGACAGTGAGGCAATAGATAGTTGATACACAAGGAGATTAGCAAAAATGTCAGATATATCGTGGGATTATAAAGATTATTTGGATTTAATTAAGGATTCATCATATACACAATTATATGAGTATTATTCAAACGAAACTACTATGGGAATACTTGGGGTGGATCGGCAAGAGAATCCTCATAGTAGTTTTATTCGGTGGTTACTGGATATCAATGGAAAGCATGGATATGGCAGTGTTCCAATGCGAAAATTTTTGGAAACAGTTTGTCTATTTAAAGAGAAAGTCTATCATGATCGAGATAGTAAAGAGGTTAAGATAGATGGATTATGGAAAAATCCATATAATCTGTTAAATTCTGCAAACAAACAATTGTTGGACGAGATAAAATATGGCAGGTATGAAATATCTAAGCAGAGCATTGCAACTGAGCAAGTGCTGAATAACCAGCGAAGAGCGGATATTTTCTCAGTGCTAAAACTTAATATGCAAAGAGAAGAATTTGGCGACCCTGTATATTTAGTCGTGCTGATAGAGAATAAGGTGCATAGTTCAGAACATGACAAACAGACGGAAAAATACTTTAATGGTCTTGGGGAATCTAATGTCCCTGAAAAAGTAATGAAAAGGATTGGTGATGATTGGGTAGACGAGGAGAGAATTACAGAACAGACGGTCTACAAGCTATTTGTTTATTTGAATGCATTTTCTACATCAGAAATAAAAAAAGCGATTCCAAAAGGACTTAATGAAACAGAAAAGACAAGTGGTCCATTTGCTATGTCTAAAGAATTCATTACTCTCAATTATCAGTACTTACTTGATGGAGTTATTGAGCCATTACAGGATATTCACGCTAATGGTTCTTCACATCAAAGAATATCCGAATATATAAGGTGCTTGGGGCAGGCAAGGATTTCATCGATTGGAGAACCCAACGATAATAAAAAGAATGTCGATGTTAAGTCTGACGAATACATTATAATGGCTGTATCAAGAATCGAAAAACAGCTGGCTGTTGATCTATGGAAAAAGTATAGGAAAGTAATGTATACAATATTAGAGTCTTATCTGTTTTACAATGAAGATTCTATTTTAAATGAGAATGATAGAGATTTTTGGTTATCTATCGCAAATCTATATAGATTAATCGATGATAAGGAATTAAAGCTAGATGATGAGGATTCTGGGAATGAGCCAAATACTAAGAAGTTAAAAGAATTAGTTCAGAAAGCAAATAGTACAGCGAATAATCCAAGACAAAAGCACAAATTTACATATAAGAATCAGCTTTACGTTTCATATAAATGGCCGTCTATAGGATACTTGTTTAGAAACATTATTAACGATTACGTAAATAGTGCTGCAAATGACGGGAATAGGCAGCGTGATATATTAATTAGATTAAGAGAAAAACTGCAATCATGGAATAGTAGTTGGAATAATGAGACCATTCTGTTTGATGATGAGGTTGAAAAGATACAGAATGGAAGTTATGAGTCCGGAAAAAATAAGACTGCGAGTATAGCAGAGTTTGCGAATTCCTTCTTTTCATACTTAAGACCTAATCGTGGGAAATTACTGGATCCGCTAATATTTGATAAGAATTATGAAGAGAATCTAAATGACAAATATGAGATAAAACTCAAAAACGGACAGAAGGCATACATATCAAGATTTTGGGGGGCTGATGCGGTAAATGCGCTGGTGGAAGATGTTTTGCCGAATAAGATGGGAGATGCCTGTGATAATACGTTTAAGAATCTAGTAAAGGAAGAAGACTGAGTTTATTGTAATATTAAGGCTTAAGACTTGGAAAGCGATGTACATTAATTTGTATGTCGCTTTTGTTATGCTACCGAAAAGAATAATTGTACTTCACGATGGAAAGTTGTCATATGAAAAGGTGGATAATCTTATTGTTGTTTCTGTAGAGAGGAAACTGCAGCTGTATTCCATGGTAGTTGTAACCGATAAGTATGTAAAATAAACGGGCAAGAATTATCAGTGTTATACTGTTATTAAGGAGCAACCAACACGCTTTTTATGAAAAGTGGGGCTGAAAATGTCAGAAAAAATAGGTCTTAGCAAATCAAGATATTGTAAGGGAATACAGTGTCCCAAAATACTGTGGCTCAGCGAACATAAACCTGAGGTAGCAGAAGATGTTCTGCCAGAATCCATACTCGCAACTGGGAATATGGTAGGAGACTTGGCACGCAGTTACTATGGTGATTATGTTCTGGTTGACTTTACATATGATAAAAAGGCTATGTGTGATCAGACGCGTTGTTTTATTGATGCTGGAGAAGAAAACATAGCCGAGGCAAGTTTTGTATATGATGGTTTATACTGCGCGGTTGATATTCTTCACAAAAACGGTGACGGATGGGATATTGTTGAAGTTAAAAGCTCTACTCATGTAACTCCCATTTATATTGAGGACATGTCATTCCAATATTATGTCCTTACAAAGTGCGGATTGAACATAAAAGGTGTTTACAACATGCATATCAACAACCAGTATGTCCGCCATGGGGAGCTGGATCTTCAAGGGCTTTTTACCGTAGAGGACTATACTGATTTAGCATTTTCTAAACTTTATGAGGTTGAGAAAAATGTTTCATACATTCGGAGTTATGTAGATACTAATTCAGAACCGAAAAAGGATATTGATGTATGCTGCGAATCTCCTTATGAATGTGCTTTCAAAGCGTATTGTAGCAGACACATACCTGAGAATTCGATATTTGACATAAGCAGACTTTCTATGGATAAGAAGTATGAATATTACCATAAAGGAATTGTTTCATATGAGGATATCATAAGGAGCGGTGTTAAACTCAATGGCAGGCAGATGATGCAGGTAGAAACAGTATTAAAAGAGTTGCCTGATCATATTGAGAAAGTGGCAATTCAGGAATTTTTGGATACTCTCACATATCCTGTTTACCACCTTGATTTTGAAACCTTCCAACAGGCAGTACCGGAATTTGAAGGCGGAATCCCATATGCACAGATACCGTTTCAGTATTCACTTCACATTGAACATAAGGATGGTACGCTGGAGCATAAGGAATTTCTTGCAAAGGAAGGTACAGATCCCAGAGGTGCTTTGGCTGAACAGCTTTGCAAAGATATCCCTATGGATGTTTGCATCCTAGCATACAATATGTCATTTGAGAGAACAGTAATATTGAAACTGTCTGAGCTCTTTCCTTATCTTGAAGAACATCTGTTAAATATTCGGGAAAATATGCATGATCTTATGATTCCGTTTAGCAAAGGACAGTATTATACAAAAGCCATGCTGGGTTCCTATTCGATAAAACATGTGCTTCCGGCTTTATGGCCGGGAGATCCAGATTTGGATTATCATAACCTTGAAGGAGTTCATAATGGCGGCGAAGCTTCTGCAACATTTGCGGATATGCCAAATCATACACCGGAAGAAATTGAGGTGATGAGGGGTAATCTTCTTAAATACTGTGGTCTTGATACATATGCTATGGTAAAAGTTTTGAGCAAGCTAAGGGAAGTAGCGAAATAGGCAAAAGTATTTGAAAAGTTTATATTGTAAATAATTAATCAGTTGAGGATGATACGGAGGTACATTCTTATGCTTGAAGTATATGGTACAGAGACTAAAAAGATGTTAAATATACTTATTCTGGATGTCCTAAAGCGATATTCAGATGCGGAACACAAGCTTACCCAACAGGCCATCATGAAAATCCTTAAGAGGGACTATGGTGTGGAAAAGATAGATAGAAGATCTGTTAAGGCGAATGTACTGTCATTATCCGATATGGGATATGAAATATCCATGGAAGAAGGAGAAGGCTACTATCTGATAAGCCGTGAGTTTGAAGATGCAGAACTGCGAATGCTTATTGATTCTGTTCTTTTTTCCAAAACCATTTCTGATACATATGCAAAAAGGCTTATTGAAAAACTTAAAAGTTTTGGAAATATCTATTTTGATATGAAAGTATCGCATGTCAAACCTACACCAACGCTCCGGCGTACAGATAACAAACAAGTTCTTTACAATGTAAATGAAATTAACGATGCCATGGATCAAAAAAAGAAGATCCGCTTTAGATATAATAAATATGGAACTGATTTTAAATTGCATGATCAGGGTAAAGAATACATAATGAATCCATATCAAATGGTCGCATCAAATGGATTTTACTACCTGTTGGGAAATATCGATAAATTCGATGATGTTTCATATTATCGTATAGATAAAATGACAGATGTTAGTATTCTTGAGGAAAAAGTAAAGCCACAAAAGATGGTTACAGGATTGGGTGAGCAGCTTAACCTTAGCAAGCATATGGCAGAGCATATATACATGTTTTGCGGAGATAGCGAGAATTTCACCATTAAGACAACTCCTGACATGATGGACATCCTTGTAGACTGGTTCGGAAAAGATTTTACAATATTTGAGAATACAGAAAAAGAGTTGAAGATTAAAGTGAGATGTAATGTATATGCAATGACTTGCTGGGCTCTCCAATATGGACCATACGTGGAAATAGTTGAGCCTATACAAGTGAGGGCTGAAATAGCCAGAGAAGTAAAAGCTATGTGCGAAAAATACAGTAAGTAAAAACAAGAAAGATATTGTGGGGCCTCCTGTTTTGGAGGCCTTTTTTATGTACATTTTTTTGTCTAATGTTGATTGTAAGATATTTGTAGAAAACATCAAATAGCACAAGAATATGGAGGCAAATCATGGCTTTTTATATATCTAATTTGATTTTAATGGTGAATAAAAAGGTAGATAAGAAGGTAGATAAGAAGAATATCTACTATCAAAGTTATCTTGAGGAGAACTATGTAGGAAAAATTAGAGAGCTGATGCAGGAATTAAATGGGAATCTTGGTTATCGTTGTGGAAAAGGCAAGGATTTTTCAATTTATTGTACAGATTACTACGATGGACACATTACAGTAGCAATATCTTTAAATGCAGAAAAAACAAATATTTCAGAATGCAAAAGATTTCTCTCTATATACTTAAAAAGCTCATATTCTAAGGAGGGAGAAGCTATATGTAAGGTATACTTCACGGATTTAAGAGAATGTTCCGCGATAGAATTCTATAGAATGGGGGATAGAGCATCTGATCAGGGCTACATCTCTAATTGGAGAAGAGAAACAGATAATCTTGGAGTAGACTTTTTTGATAACAGAACCTTTAAACTTGATGAGCAATTATATGAAGGAAAAGTCTATTCTTCATTAAACGAAGCCATAAATGATTCAAAAAAAATAATGAATTCTGCCACTTTAAACGATGAATTAACAAGGATTTTTTCAGAAGAAAACGAAAAGAAGTATTATGGAAATCCAATACATTATAGGATTAATGCAACAAATAAAAAGTCTGGTGAAGAGATTATTCACATTTTGCATAAGGCTCTAATGAAGAATAAAAGAATGGTATCATCACGCATAGCCTGGCTACATGGTATTAATAGTGGATGCTATGACGAGGATGACATTATAAATGTCTTTAAAACTTCACAGGGTGGGATGGTAGTAATAGAAGTATCCGGCACCAATGCGGAAGCTGGGAACTATGCTACATCGTATCATGATGTCGTTGATTTTTTCTACTCGGTTATCTCTACGTATCATAGATATACTTTGTGTGTCTTTTTAGAAATAGCTGGGAAAGGGGGCTTTGGTAATGCATTACTGTCCAAAGTTCAAGAGGATATTGACATAATAGACATTAACGAGGGAGTAGGAAATAAGGATGCAGCTAAGAAGGTTCTGAAATATATTGCTGATAATGATAATGAATCTATGTCTGATAAGGATATAGAGGATATTCTTGGAGATAAAAAAGAGTTTTCATCTGGTGAAGTATATGCAGCATATGATGGATGGTATAAATACCAACTGAAGAATAAGAAATATAAGTCCTACAAGAGCTGTAAAAGTATGGTTATAGAAACTTATGGTAAAAATAGTGATCCATACAAGGAATTATTTGAGATGGTTGGGCTTAAAGAAGTAAAGCAAATTGTAAATGACATTATTGATACGGCTAATGTTCGAAAAATGCGAAAGTCAATGGGGCTTCCATGTGAAGAGTCATCCTTACATATGGTATTTACAGGAAATCCAGGATCAGCTAAGACCACTATAGCCAGAATGATAGCTGATATACTTAAAAACGAAGGCATTTTAAGGAATGGAACATTTGTAGAATGCGGAAGAGCGGATTTGGTTGGTAAATATGTAGGGTGGACAGCTAAGGCTGTAAGAGCAAAGTTTAGAGAAGCCGCAGGGGGAATTCTTTTTATTGATGAAGCATATTCGTTACTTGATGACAGTAACAGTTTTGGAGACGAAGCTATAAATACAATTGTTCAGGAAATGGAGAACAGGAGAGATGATGTTATTGTTGTATTTGCGGGCTATCCCCAAAAGATGGAAATGTTTTTAACAAGTAATGAGGGATTAAACAGTAGAATAAACTACCATCTTGAGTTTCCTGATTATAAGCCTGATGAGCTGTGTAAGATATTAGAATTCATGATGAAGAGAAAAGGTTATAAGTTTGGGGAAGGTGCTGATGAAAAGTGCCTGGATATATGCAAAAAGGCATGCAAACAAAAGGATTATGGTAATGGGCGTTTTATAAGGAACTTATTAGAGCAGGCTGAAATGGTACAGTCTCGGAGACTAATGACGGAAAAGAAATACAAAGCAATAAGAAAAGAGGATCTTATCACATTGATGCCGGATGATTTTAATGTGAATATTGAAAGATTCTTTAAGAATAAGACTATTATTGGTTTTGCTGACTGAAACTGTATAAAAAATGTTAAGCATATAGATTATTATATCTTTGTAACAGGATCTGCTGGTTGTTGGAGGGAAAATATATGGATGTTAAAATGAATATGAAAAGATTTGCTGAGGCAATAGAATTCGCAGCAATAGCACATGATGGTGCTTATAGAAAAGGTACAACAATTCCAAGTATAGCACATGTTGTTGAAGCTGGATTGATAGCTATGACTATGACGCAAGATGAAAATACTATTATTGCGGCAATTCTTCATGATATTGTGGAGGATACGGCTTATGAGCTAAATAATATTCTATATCGTTTCGGATCTAGAGTTGCAGAACTGGTGTCTTATGAAAGCGAAGATAAGATGAAGGAGATTACTGCTAATGAGTCATGGAATACAAGAAAAGAAAAGTCTTTAAAGCAATTAGAAAACGCCCCTTTGGCTGCAAAGATAATATGTCTTGCTGATAAACTATCTAATATGCGTTTGTTAGTTAAAATATTTGCAGAAAAAGGGGATGCAATGTGGTTTGCGTTCAATCAGAAAGATAAAAAGGAGCAGGAATGGTATTATCGTAGTATATATAAAAAATGCTCTGAACTTAAAGATACAGACGCATACAAGGAATATATACAATGCTGTGATAATGTGTTTGGAAAACAAAACACCGATGTTTATAGATATTGCGATGATACAATTGAAGTTATGTATGATCCGCTTGTCCCTGATGAATTAAGGGAATATGGAGTGAAGGAATTTATTGAAGATGAACTTATAAAAATAACCAGATTCTTCGATGAACATATACCGACAGGAGGATTGTCTAGGCCATTTGTGTTTTTAAGCGATGTAATACCTAGTAATACTTATGGTAAATTTACGGAAAAAGAAGTTATAAAGGAACTAAATAACTATTCTAAAGCAATGAAAAAAACAGAGCTTTATGAGTTCTTTTGCGTACTGATTAGAGAAATAATCCAACAATTAAATTGGACTATTGAAGAGGATCCATCTGAATGGAGTGACTTTTATGTGACAATGAACAGCGCAGCACGTTCAATTTCTATAGGAGGGACGGATGAAGATAAAGAGGTTTTCTCCAGGATTATGGAAATTATATCTATGCGAAAGAAGTATGATGGATACAGATTAGGAGAATATCTGCCTGATAGACACCAAATTATTATTTACTATCGCGCTATAGAAAAAGTTGTTAAAGATGCTAATAATGAAAATATGAATTATTATGCGAAGTTAAGTTCTGTAATTGCCCATGAGTATTTTCATGCAATGCATCATGCCATGTATCCTGGCAATGCGCTTTGGAAGGATTCAGCCACAAAAAATATATCAGGATTTCAAAAGGTTGAAATAAAGGAGGCGCTAGCAGATTTTTTCTCAATTCTATGGTGCTATGAACAAGCAAAAGAGCCAAATGGTTATCGATTTATGGACGTAGCAATAGAAAGATTTGATAATTGGAAAAAATATTTATATTCAGCTTGGCCATATGCCAAGGCGATTTATTTAATGAAAGATAATGGTTTTTTGCCTAAATCATTAGATGAAGAAGTAATGTACAATGGTACAAAATCATTTCGAACACTGCTTGATTTATCGTTATATGATGTTGAGATGGCATATAAGATTCTCAGTATATCGTAATTTTATCTTATGATTCATATAAGGAAAACATAGGAGGAACAGACTAAGAATTATGTGGAAGATAAAGCAGATATTTGACGGGGATTATGGCTGCGAAGAGTTGAGACCTGGACAGAAACCTAAGGTATCAGTTACTCTAGTGGATGATGCTGGTAATAAGAAGCTTGTGTCAGTTGAAGATGATTGGCTTACAGAAAATGGACTGGAAGTAGGTTCTGAATGGCCATCAGAGGTATGCCCTATCGTATGTGACTATTTTGAAATAGTTAATTGTATGTTTGAAAATAGTTTCGTAGACTAGTGATGTGCATTAAAATGTACATCACTTTTGTTATGCTTATATCTAAATAACACTATAAATGTTATCATTTAATTGTGCATGATGTTTACAAGAGAATCGGCAAAGGCGGTAGAATAATGGCTGATATAAAAAGAATCAATATCAATGAACTGCTTGAGATGAATTTAGACATCCCAGATTATCAGCGACCATATAAGTGGTTTGTTCAGAATGTAGAAGAACTTCTGAGTGATATAACAAATGCTATATCTGACTATGAGAAATATCATGGCGATTTCAGGTACAGAATTGGCACTATCATAGTTCATAAGAACGATAAGGGTGTATTTGAAGTGGTTGATGGCCAACAGAGGATTATTTCTCTTACGCTATTAAAGACGTATCTAGATCCTGCATTTGAATGCAGTATCTTGGAAAAGTCATTCTATAGCAAAGTTACTCAAACAAATATCCATAATAATTACATGTTTATAAGAGAATGGTTTTCATTAAAAAGTGATGAAACAAGGCAAGCCTTTATTAATGCTTTAACTGATATTCTCGAGGTTGTTATCATCAGCGTAGACAAGATATCTGAGGCATTTCAGCTTTTCGATTCACAAAATACCAGAGGAAAAGAGCTGGATCCTCATGATTTGCTCAAGGCGTATCATCTACGTGAAATGAAGGATTATCCATATGAGATGGAGCATGCTGTAACCAAGTGGGAAGCAAAAGATACTACACAGATAAGACTATTGTTTGATTTTTATCTTTTCCCCATATGGAACTGGTCACGTGGTATCAAAAGTAAACCATTTACTGCGAAGGAGATAGATACCTATAAAGGTATTGATGAGACAAAAAGGTATACATATGCCAAAAGGGCTAGTAAGGCGATGCCTTATTTCCAGATAACAGAACCATTTATCGCTGGTAACGATTTCTTTGAAATGGTAGATCATTATATAAATCTTCTGAGGGATGTGGTTTTTGAGATAGATAACAATCCGTCTTTTGCTCAGATGAAGGAAATCCTTGAGTTTAAGAGCGGCTCTGCAGGTTTTGGATATACCAAAAATCTTTTTTACTGCGCCGTCTTAGCGTATTACGATAAATTCCATAATTTTGATGAAATGGCTATAAAAAAGCTTTTCACATGGTCGTTCATGATACGTGTTGATATGGAAAATCTAGGCTATGATAGCATTAACAAATATGCTATAGGCGATGGGACCAGTGCCCGATATACAAATATTCTTCCGTTGTTTTCTAAGATAAGTTTTGCAAGACTGCATAATGAAATAGCTAACCTACAAGTAAAAGTTAGAGACGGGAACGAAGCTGGAAGCAAGAGATGGGATTGGTTGCATACAAAGCTTAAAGAAATGAATGGAGTTGCAGATGCATCAAATTGATGAATTGGTAAGCAAATTAGAAATAATAAATGGAGAAGAGAACCTTTTTGATACAGATATTGAGTATGTTATCCCGCTTTATCAAAGAGCATATGCATGGGAAGATAAGCAGCTGACGCAGCTTATAGAAGACATCCTTGATGTTTCTATTGATGATAACTACTATATTGGTTCTTTGATTGTGTCCAAGAATGGTGGAAAATACGAAGTTGTTGATGGCCAGCAGAGATTAACCTCTTTATTTTTGCTACTTAATTGTCTGGGATTTAATGTAAAAAACACTCTTAAATTTGCTTGTAGAGATAAATCCAATTATACATTGAAAAATATTGGAGAACTTCTAAATGAGAATAGAAGTAAGCTTGATATGGACCATATCGAGGCTGGACTTCATAACGGTATGAAAATTCTTGATCAGGAGCTTAACAAGGATGGATTTGATAAAGAGGAGTTTATAGAAAAACTATCAAAAGTTGTTGTTTATAGGATTGAGGTGCCACGAAACACAGACCTTAATAGATATTTTGAGATTATGAATACCAGGGGAGAACAGCTTGAACAGCACGATATTCTTAAGGCTATGCTAATGAGTTATCTTGAAGACCCTGCAGAGCATTTTGTGTTTGCAAAAATATGGGATGCGTGTAGTGATATGACTGGATACGTGCAGATGCACTTTGTAAGTAAGCTTAATGAGGTTAGAGAGAAAATATTTGGAGGTGGATGGAATTATCTTCCGTCGAAAGAATGGGCTGATTATGAGAAGGCAATTAGTTCTGATAGTTGGGAAACAAGTGGGCACACTATAAAGGATATCATCGATATAGATTTTAAGGTTGAAGATGATGATGGATTTATTGATGATGATGTTAGAGTTAGATTTGAAAGCATTATAGAGTTTCCATATTTCCTTCTTCATGCTCTTAAAGTATATATTGCAGATATGGACATTAGGCATGAGGACGGAGAGAGTCAGATAATTGCTGAATTACTGGATGATAAGAAGCTTATAGATAGCTTCAACAAGGTAATCTCTTTGGGAATAATAGAAGGAAAGCGAATTAGCGAATGCAAAGAAGAATTCTCGAAGGGATTCATCATAAGTCTTTTGAGAACCAGATTTCTTTTTGATAAATATATTGTAAAACGCGAATATGCAAATGAAAATGCAGATGGTGAGTGGAGTTTGAAATCATTGTTTGTTTCGGGACAGCAAACTAAGAAAAAACCATATTACCGAAATTCCAAGTTTACGAAATCAGGAGAGTGGAATTCTACTAATGATTGGCGAACTAAGACAAATATAATGTTGCAGTCGGCACTTAGAGTTTCATATACTTCACCAAAAGTTATGCATTGGATAACACAGTTACTTATTTGGTTGTCGCAAGATAATTGCATGCATGTGGAGGATGAGTATATTACTGAATTGGAAACTGTGACTGAAGATATTGCAAAGAAAGCCGTAAGAGAAAACTTCTTTGACGTATGTAAAGATGGTTCTTTTGCTATGGGCGTTAATACTCCGCATATAGTATTTAATTATTTGGATTTTCTTCTGTGGAATGCTGATAGAAAAAAGTATGCTAACTTTGATTTTGAATTTAGAAACTCTGTAGAACACTGGTATCCACAGAATCCTTCTGAAGGTACTTTTGAGCAATGGAAGGACGGTGTCGATCAGTTTGGTAATCTATGCATAATACAAAGAAATATAAACTCAAAATTCTCAAACATGTCTCCTGAAGCCAAAAAAAGCACTTTTAAAGACATGATTGCCAAAGGCAGTATTAAGCTTAGGCTAATGAGCGAGCTTACAGAAAAACATGGCGGGAAAGTGGCAAGTTTGTATTGGAAAGAAACACAGTATAGGCTGCATGAAGAAGAAATGATTAGCATTTTAAAGAATGCATGTAATGTCGATGTGTCTATTGTATTCCCAGATTCAGATGAGGAAGCTCACGAAGAACCAGAGAATATAAAAAGCAGATCGTCTCTTGATGTGGCAAAAATAATGTATAACTGGGCAAAAATCAAGGAAACAACTGGTGCGATAATTGTTGACGACAATAAATGCGGGAAGATGTATTCTCGGTTCACGACTGAAGCAATGTCAAAAGTAATCCCTGATTCTGATACTGCAGACAGTGGATGGGGAACTAAGAACCATTATTTTTATGAGATTGTAAATAATCAAGGGAAAAAGTTGTTCATGCAGTTTGCACTCAGCGGTAAGAATCTGTCAGAAGAGCAGAGAAGAATCTGTAACAGAATCAACGAGATTAGCCCATCTAGAACGCAAAGGGAAAACTGGCAGTGGAAGTTACCGTTTGTATCTACAAGAGTTAGATTAGATGAGAATACCAAGAAGGAAGATATCTTAAGAATTCTGGAAGATTCATATAAACAGATTATGGAGTTTGAGAAAAAAATAATTGATTCTTTATAACAATTATCAATAACAGTGATGGTTATACAGAAGTTGTAAAATGTAGCAAAGGGAGCTTCGGATGGTTGCAAAGATTGGCCTTAGTAAATCTAAATATTGTAAAGGGGTCCAATGTCCAAAGATACTGTGGCTTAATGAGCATAAGCCTGAAGAGGCTGAGGATGTGCTTCCTGAGGCAATCCTAGCTACGGGAAACATGGTAGGTGACCTTGCACGGGGCTACTACGGAGAGTATGTACTTGTAGATTTTACAGCTGATAAACAAGCCATGTGTAAACAAACGCAGGAATATATGAATGCTGGGAAGCAAAACATAGCCGAGGCTAGCTTTATATATGATGGCCTTTACTGCGATGTGGATATTCTTCCTAAA
>JAEEGL015510610.1_pt1 | contig 16497 bp, 18 predicted proteins | sample 9134231 | NCBI WGS metagenome assembly JAEEGL01 (sample SAMN16246548, study PRJNA631951) | gut metagenome | biome: gut microbiome; feature: rumen; material: fiber-attached | host: Bos | place: Iran: Karaj | collected 2018-10
AGTTCTTACCATTACATCTAATGTTACATACGGTAAGGCAACAGGTAACACACCTGACGGACGTAAGAAGGGACAGCCTTTCGCACCCGGTGCTAACCCGATGCACGGACGTGATACTCATGGTGCAGTTGCATCACTTTCATCAGTATCTAAGCTTCCGTTCGAATATGCACAGGATGGTATCTCTAATACCTTCTCTATCATCCCCGGCGCACTCGGCAAGGATGACAAGGTATTCGCAGGAGACATTGAGGTCGATCTCAGCAAATAAGGATACACAATAATTTCACGATGAAGAAAGGAGGATGATGCGGTTATGAAGGAGAGCGAAATGATTGACGACCTTATCAATCAGCTTGACTCAGGTATGACTAAGGGAGTGGGACATGTGAATGTCTTCACGGATGAAAGTGCCGATGAGGTCAAAGAGGTTGAGACAATGGGATGTACGGATTGTTCACGTACTCCGCTTGCCTGCAGCGTTCCCACACTTCATCAGGGACTGGATGATTATCAATAATACTAATTCGATAAGGAGGAAAAAACCATGGCAGCTTCAGCAGCACAGGTTGACAACCTTGTATCTTTGTTAGATGGATATGCAAAGAAGGGTGGTCATCACTTAAACGTTAACGTACTTAACAGAGAGACTCTTATAGATGCTCAGCAGCATCCGGAGAACTATCCTCAGCTTACAATCCGTGTTTCAGGCTACGCAGTTAACTTCGTTAAGCTTACACCTGAACAGCAGGCTGATGTTATCTCTCGTACATTCCATGAGTCTATGTAATTGAGACTTTCGGATGAAGATTGTATAACGATCGATTACAGACAGGGGTCGGCTTAGCCGTCCCCTGTTTTGTTACAGGTTTTTTGAATTGCAATTAATGACTCCGTTTAATATACTTATATAAGATAAAATAAAAGAAGGGATTTACATAACATGAAAGGAAAGATTCATTCGCTTCAGAGTTTCGGTACAGTAGACGGACCGGGAGTAAGATATGTGGTGTTTTTACAGGGATGTCCCATGAGATGCCTGTATTGTCATAATCCCGATACATGGGCTGTTAATGCCGGTGAGGAGATGGAAGCGTCATATATCATAGAACAGTATAAGCGCAATGAGGGATTCTATACTGGCGGAGGATTGACAGTTACAGGCGGAGAGCCCTTGCTTCAGATAGACTTTCTTATCGAGCTTTTCACACTGTGTAAGGAGAACAATATCCATACCTGTATAGATACATCGGGTATAACTTATAAGCCGGATAATAAGACGTACAATGAAAAGTTGGATAAACTTCTGCCGCTTACAGATCTGGTGATGCTTGATATCAAGCATATAGATCCCGAGAAGCATAAAGAGCTTACTTCGCAGCCTAATGACGGCATACTGGCGTTTGCAGAACTTTTGTCCGAGCGTGGTATACCCTTATGGATACGTCATGTTGTGGTTCCCGGATATACGGATGATGACGTTTATCTTGATAAGCTTGGGTACTTCATAGGCGGACTTAAGACTCTTAAGGCTTTGGATGTCCTTCCATATCATGATATGGCCAAGCCGAAGTATGAGAATCTTGGGATGGATTATGCACTTAAAGATGTTCCCCCTCTTGACAAGAGTGTGGCTCTTGATAAAAAGAAGGTGATCTTGGAAGGCATTAAGAGACGCAGAGCAGAAGACGGTGCAGAACATCCCATGCCGGAGCATTCAGAGCAGGATTAGCGTCGGTATCAGTGTGAAAATTATAACAATGTTATGCAGATAACACTGTTATATGACTTGTTATGTTGTTCGTGTTGTATTACAATGTTTTATGTGATATGACATAGGATTATAAGGAGGTACTTATCATGGCTTTTTGTATAGGTGATTCATGCATCAGCTGCGGTTCTTGTGAAGGACAGTGCCCTGTAGGCGCTATCTCAGCAGGTGACGGCAAGTTTGAGATTGATGCTGACAAGTGCATCGACTGCGGTTCTTGCGCAGGACAGTGCCCTGTAAGCGCTATATCTGAAGGTTGATAGAGGCTTATTATGCAGATGAATAAAGGACAGACCGGAATCCGGTCTGTCCTTTGTTCGTATGATCAAAATATCATATATATTTAAACCGGCTATGCTCATGGTTTGACAGCCAAAACGCTTCTCCATTCTCCCAGTTCGCTTATCTTGCTTATCTTAAGCCCGGCGGCTTCATATGCTGCGGCCACCTCTTTTTCCTTGCCTTCTATTATACCTGAGCTTATAAGAACGCTTCCCTTATGCATGAAGTCCGGTATAACCGGGGCAAGAGCAATAAGTACAGGTGCAAGTATATTGGCCATAACGATATCTGCGCCATTATCACCGATATGATCATGGACAGAATCCTGGGTTGCTTTATCGTCTATTATATTGCCTATTATGAGGTCAAATGCTTTGTCGGGGATGGAATTGGCCTGCTTATTCTCTTTAACCGCTTCTATGGTGCAGTTATCAAGATCAGTCCCTACACAGTATCCGGCACCGTACATAATGGCCAGTATGGAAAGAATGCCGCTTCCGGTTCCGACATCAAGGATACGGTCGCCCTTTTTAATGTGCTCTTTCATGGCTCTGATACACAGCTTGGTAGTCTCATGCATACCGGTACCGAATGCTGTTCCCGGATCAATATGCAAAAGCATGTTATACTCAGCATCTGCCGGGATCTCTTCCCAGGACGGAACTACTAAAAGATCATCAATAAAGAACTGATGGAAGAACTTTTTCCAGTTATTGATCCAGTCCAGATCCTCGGTCTCATCTACGGTAATGCTGCCTTCGCCTATATCCATATATTCGCGGATGCCGTCAAGTGCGTTTCGAACATTTATGATAAGAGCGTCAATATCAACATCTGCTGATTCTTCAATGAAAAAGCTCAAATACGCTATTCCGTCATCGGGTTCCGTCTGGGGAGGTATATCCACGAACATCTGCTCTTTTTCAAGAGGAGATAAAGGGATCTTATCCTCGATCTGTGCACCTTCAAGTCCCAGATCATACAGATCGCTTATGATGATATCCTCTGCTTCGGTAGTAGTCTTGATCCTTAATCTTGTCCATTTCATGTTTTGTCTCCAAATGCCTGCAGTAAAGTTACAGGTTAATTGCTCTTAACAAACGTATCTATCGTAGCCCAGATTGACTTATCTTCCATGCCGAGCTGCCATTCAGCCACACCTGCTATGCCGTAATTTTTCATAATATTTAACTTGGTCATAATGGATTCCGAGTCCTCAAGCCATACCTGATACAGGGTTCCATTCATCTCTTTTTCACCGTAATTCTGACAAGCTGCATCATCCCAGGTGGTCTGAATATTATATTTAGATATAAATTCCGCTGCCTGTTCCATGCCCAGGGCTTCACTTGTCACTTCATTGTTCTTGGTCTTCCATACTCGTGTATAGAATGGTATGCCGTTGATGATCTTATCAGCAGGAACATCGCGTAACACCATTTGTATACCCTGCTCCACGAAACCGATCGATGCCACACTTCCTGCTACGCCGCCGCTGCCCCAGTGTTCATCGTAACCCATGATCACGACATAATCTACACATATGCCCTGCTCGTCAAGTCCGTAGTAGTTGCCGCCCTGAGGCGGATAGTTATCCACTGACAGGACTATGCCTGCCTTACGGCATTCGATTGACAGTTCTCTGATGAACTCGACATAATGCGGTATGGCTTCAGAAGGTACCAGCTCGAAGTCTAAGTTAATGCCGTCTATTCCGTAATCGGTAAGTTCGTCTAAAAGATTCCGTATAAGAGTCTGTCGCTTGCCCATATAGGACATCACTTCGTATGTGCTGACTATGCCTTCGTTAAAATTGTCCAAAACGGCCCAGACTTCCATATTACGTTCATGCGCTTTATTGACATACGAAGCGCCGGCAAAACTTCTGTAATTGCCGTTATCATCACAAAGAGCAAACCATGTAGGTGAGATGATACTCATGGTACCTGTACCGTTAACCATCTCATCGAAAGTATCATTACCTGACGCAGCATAGATCGCATGCCATGCCATGTTGATCTTATAATCCTTATGTACCGCAGTATACTCATCTTTTATACGGGTAGAAGGATCATCGATCCGGTCATCCTTAAGCCCCTCTACATGCTTCTTTTCTATATATCCGATTATCGCATCGCCGGTCTTGACCTTATTCCAATCCTCCAGTTCTTCAAGTACGGTAAGTTCCTCCCCTTCACTGACCTCTCTTAAGATATCGCTTTTGACACCACCCTGATATCTGACGGCGCTGTCTTTTTTAACGGTAGTTACCTTACGCTCTGTACCGCTCTTATACATCTGTATCCTGTTGGGATTCGTGAACAGTTCATAAGTAAAATCAGCAAAATCCTGCACGTAATCAAGTGCGATATACAGTGTTCCGTCTTTACTTAATGTAACAGGATAATCCGTCGAGGTATACTCGCCCTCTATATTGTATTGTATATGGCAAGGATCGGAATCATCGGGTGTAATTGCAGCTGAAGGATAATAGCCGCTTTCGCCTATCCTGGCTATCCGGATACCGTCAGCCATGGCATATACTAAAAGATCATCTCTCTCATCAAGGTAAAAACGATCGGTCAACAGACTGCCTGTATCCTCTAAAGTAAGATAACAGCGCCCTTCGATCAGTCTTGCCTTTGTGTCTATGATCTCATCCTGCAGCACTATGGCGACTTCGCTGTCGGAATTGATGCCGTAATATGACTTAAGATCTCTGTGAGCGGAGCTGTAGCCGTAGTGTGCAAAAATACTTGAACCGCCTGCAACGGCAAGAATGATTATAATTAGGGCAATCGCAATGATCGCCGGAATGATCTTTTTCTTCATTAATATACTTCCTCTCGAACATTTAAGACTGCCCTATTATATCAGTTTTCATCGGCATAGTCATTACTTTTTCTCACATCAGATACTTGGGGTACCTCAAAATTTACTAACCGCCGTTTTTGACATTCAGTATGACTTACGTAAATGACCAAAAGGCATAACGTGATATATAATTCATCTTGGGAAAAGTGATAAACTTGCCGATAATAATATTGAGAGACCGGTCAGACGTACCAGATAATAAATTATCCATCTGTATTGTTATTGTCGAAAAACTTTTACAGAAGATATATTCTTTCGTTATACAAACAGCGCGTAGGCTGTAGATATGGATATACTGCCTGTAAGGCTATCCAAAATATTATAAACTAATTAAGTGAAAAATCGTGGCGATATTGCCACATAATATGACGTGCTCCGTGCGCACCGGAAGCACAAGTCCATCTGAAATGATCAGATCTGACAACCCTCCTTTCGGTACCGATTGTCCGACCGATCTCTGTGGGCACATTATAGATTACGATTTTTGTATGTGCAAGTACTTTTTTATAAAATAATTCTAAATTTTGAGACCTGACTTGCGACTTTACTTGACTTACCTACTTATTCTGCTAAAATACTTTTATCAGTAGGAAGGAGGACAACAGAATATGAAAATAGAGAAAGTTAATGACCATCAGATTCGTTGTACTCTTACCAGAGCGGATCTGGCAGACAGACAGCTTAAGTTAAGCGAACTGGCTTACGGAACGGAGAAGGCCAAGAATCTGTTCCGTGACATGATACAGGAGGCTTCGATCAATTTCGGATTTGATGCGGAGGACATCCCTCTTATGATAGAGGCTATTCCGCTTAATTCCGATTGTATCGTGCTGATCATCACCAAGGTGGAGGATCCTGAAGAGTTGGATACAAGATTCTCGAGATTTGCTCCTTCGGTTATGGATGATGACGATGATATAGAATATGAATATGAAGAGGAGCCTGACACCGGCCTTGATCATGCACCCGATACCGCATCCGGCAGTCAGCTGCCTGACAAGAATGATATCATGGATCTTTTCAACAGGATCAAGCAGGAAGCGGCCAGCCTTATGGGAACTTCTCCTTCGGATGTATCGGTATCCGTTACGGAGATTCGTGAGGATGTTAAGGATTCCGACAGCGCTCCTGTCACCAAGATATTCTCCTTTGATTCCATGAGTGCTCTTATAGATCCGGCACGTATAGTCAAGGATGTGTTTATGGGTGAGAGTTCGCTTTACCGCAACACTTCCACTGGCAGATATATGCTTGTTCTGAATATGCAGGCAGGACAGAAGGAGAGTTTTAACAAGACATGTAATATCTTATCCGAGTACGGTAAGCTTGAGCGTATGGCATCCACCAGTGAGTCATACTTTGAAGAGCATTTTGAATCTGTCATAAGGGCAGAGGCATTAAGGAAGCTTGGTGAGATATAACAGGTCCGATATGAATATCGATTATAGAGACTGTGGCATGATTTGCCACAGTCTTTTTTTCTGGTGAAATCCTTTTTCGTTTTATATGTTTGTGTTATAATGTTACCTATGAAAAATCGAGTCAGGATAAAGGGAACTTTAAAGACATATCTGCAGGCATCACTGTACCTGGGAATTCTTATGGTATTTGTGACCATTGCGATATGGATGATAGAATATCGTGCCGGCATGTTAATGGCGGGATTCACCGCTCTTTACCTCTTTATAATCGGTATATTGATGTTTAGGAACAAGCCCATCATCATGAATGAGCTTGTGAGCTTTGCCACTGAATACGGTCAGATACAGCGTAAGTTATTGCGTGAGCTTGCGCTTCCGTATGTATTGCTTGATGACAGCGGCAATATAATGTGGACCAACAAGGCTTTTGAGAATCTGGTCCATAAGAAGAAGGGATACAGCAAGTCTATCTCTACCATTTTTCCCGAACTTACTGCAGATAAGCTCCCGGGACAGGAGGATGAGACACAGCTTGATATTCGCTTTGAAGAGAGAGATTTTAATGTCAAGTGTCATAAAGTCTCGCTTAAGGATATGGCGGAGAACAGTGATATCATTTCTTCCGAAGGCTATGACGGCTATCTGATCGCGGTCTACCTTTTTGATGAGACTGCACTTAAGCTGGCATTAAGGGAGAATGATGATCAGTCACTTGCGGTTGCCCTTTTGTATATGGACAATTATGATGAGGCCTTAGAGAGCGTTGAAGAAGTACGAAGATCGCTTCTTACCGCGTTGATAGACCGTAAGATCAATAAGTATATATCTTCCATCGACGGTATAGCCAAGAAGATAGAAAAAGATAAGTTCCTCATTATACTGCGCAAGAAGTCTGTCGAGACACTCAAGGAGAATCGTTTTGATATCCTTGAGGAAGTTAAGACTGTCAATATAGGCAACGAGATGGCCATGACAATAAGTATCGGTGTCGGACTTGACGGACTTACTTATTCACAGAACTATGAGTTTGCACGTACAGCCATTGATCTGGCACTTGGTCGCGGCGGCGATCAGGCCGTGGTCAAGAATGGTGAACAGATCATATATTACGGCGGTAAGAGCCAGTCGGTTGAGAAGAATACCAGGGTCAAGGCCAGAGTCAAGGCACATGCTCTTCGCGAGATCATCGCATCCAAGGACAGGGTGCTTGTCATGGGACATCGCAACGGAGATGTGGACAGTTTCGGTGCAGCAGTAGGTATATACCGCATTGCCAGAGAACTTGACCGTAAGGCCAATATAGTGCTCAATGACGTGACTACATCCATTCAGCCGCTTAAGGATCTTTTCACCGGCGGTGATTATGATGAAGATATGATAGTATCCGGGGAGCAGGCCATGGATCTGGCAGGCGGAGGATCAGTTTTGGTGGTAGTGGATGTCAATAAGCCAAGCATCACCGAGTGCCCCGAACTTTTGCGTATGTGCAAGTCAATAGTTGTACTTGATCACCACAGACAGGGTACAGAGACTATCGAGAATGCGACGCTTTCGTACGTTGAGCCCTATGCTTCATCAGCATGTGAGATGGTTACGGAGATATTGCAGTATATCTCCGATGGCATCAAGATACCTTCTGATGAGGCTGACTGCCTGTATTCGGGCATGATGATAGATACCAATAATTTCATGACCAAGACAGGTGTACGTACCTTTGAAGCAGCGGCATATCTAAGACGTGCCGGTGCCGATGTTACAAGAGTACGTAAGCTTTTCCGTGATGATGTGTATGAATATAAGGCTAAGGCGGACTGCATACGACAAGCTGAGATATACAGAGGCTGTTATGCCATGAGTAAGTGCAATCCGGGACCTGAGATCGCCAGCCCTACCGTGATAGGAGCGCAGGCGGCCAATGAACTGCTTGATATCAAGGGTATTAAGGCAAGTTTTGTATTTACCGAATATCAGGGACTGATCAATATCAGTGCCAGATCTATAGATGAAGCCAATGTACAGGTAGTTATGGAGAGACTCGGCGGAGGCGGTCATATGAATGTGGCGGCCTGTCAGTTAGAGGGGCTGTCTGTTGAAGATGCCATTGGCAAGCTTAAAGAGGTCATCGAGAAGATGATAGAAGAAGGAGAATTATCACAATGAAGTTGATATTGTTACAGGATGTTAAGTCAGTAGGTAAGAAGGGGGATATTATTGATGCCAATGACGGCTATGCAAGGAATTTCCTTCTTCCCAAGAAGATGGCTGTAGAGGCTAACAGCAAGAACCTTAACGACTTAAAGCTTCAGAATGCCAATAAAGAAAAGGTAGCGGCTGAGAAACTGTCTGAAGCAGAGGCATTTGCAGAGGATCTTAAGTCCAAGGAAGTAGTTCTTAAGATAAAAGCAGGTGAGAACGGCAAGGCGTTCGGATCTGTATCCGGTAAGGAGATAGTTGCAGCATTTAAGGAAAAATACGGAATAGAACTTGATAAGAAGAAGTTCTTAATAGAGGAGCCCATCAGAAGCTTTGGTACATTCAATGTAGATATCAGGCTCCATCCGCAGGTTACCGGTACACTCAAGGTAAAAGTACAGGAGAAGTAGATGCCCGAAGAATCTGTTCTTCGAAGGACAATGCCCGTCAGCACCGAAGCTGAGCAGGCTGTTATCGGCTCTATGCTCATAGATCAGGAATCTATCACCATAGCATCCGAGATCATCAGTCCCGAAGATTTTTACAACAAACAGTACGGCATCATATACGATGCCATGCTTGAACTGAATAAAGAGCGCAAGCAGGTAGATACCGTTACTCTGCAGAATAAGCTTCGTGAGAAGGATATTCCTGAGGAACTTTGCAGTCTCGAATATATGAGAGATATCATAGCAGCGGTACCTACTTCGGCCAATATAAGATATTATGCGGGCATTGTGGCAGAGAAGGCCACGCTTCGTAAGCTTATCAGAACGGCAGGGGATATAGAGAACACCTGTTATGACGGTAAGGAAGACATAGATACGATCCTGGATACCACTGAGAAGAAGGTCTTTGAGATCGTTCAGCACCGTAATTTTGAGGATTTTGCACCCATAGACAAGGTGGTCCTTAATGCCGTTGACAGAATAGAGGCAGCCTACAGGGCAGGCGGCAATATTACGGGTATCCCCACGGGATTTGTCGATCTCGATTATAAGACATCGGGCTTACAACCATCGGATCTTGTCCTCATAGCAGCAAGACCTTCCATGGGTAAGACGGCGTTCGTTCTCAATATAGCACAGCACATGGCCTTTAGGCAGAATAAGTCTGTCGCGATTTTTTCACTCGAAATGTCCAAGGAGCAGCTGATCAACCGACTGTTCTCCTTAGAGGGCAATATATCCGGTGAGCATCTGCGTAACGGTAAGCTGGATGATGCGGAATGGGACAAGTTGGCTGAAGCAGCGAGCACGATCGGTGATTCAAGACTTGTTATAGATGATACGCCCGGTATCAAGGTATCGGATCTGCGTTCGAAGTGTAGAAAGTATAAGCTGGAAAAGGGACTGGATATTATCATAATAGACTACCTTCAGTTGATGACCGGAAGCGGGCGAACGGACAGCAGACAGCAGGAGATTTCGGATATATCACGTTCGCTTAAGGGACTTGCAAGAGAGCTTAACGTGCCGGTGGTAGCCCTGTCGCAGCTTAACCGAGATCTTGAGAAACGTAACGATAAGCGCCCCATGATGTCGGATCTTCGTGAATCGGGAGCTATAGAGCAGGATGCCGATCTGATCATGTTTATCTACAGGGATCAGGTATATAATAAGGATACTGAGAAGCCGGATGTGGCAGAGATCATCATAGGCAAGCAGAGAAATGGCCCTATCGGAACCGTTGAACTGGCCTGGTTGTCGGAATATACCAAGTTCGGTAATCTTGATAAAAGAAAGTACGACGAATAGAACCACTTTCCTGAGGTCACTTCGGGAGAGTGGTCTTTTCAAAATGAAAGGATCATTGGGCTTAAGATAAGATGCATCATTTTTTTGTAAGTCCGGCCAATATATCTTCAGAAGAGATAATAATTGACGGACCGGATGTCAATCATATAAAGAATGTTCTGCGCAAAAAGATCGGTGACGAGATAGCGGTAAGCAACGGAGAAGATGGGCGTGAGTACCGCTGCAGGATCGAGAGGATGGATGATGTGATCGGCTGCAGACTGGAATTTGTCAAAGAAGCCGATACTGAACTTCCGGTTAAGATATATCTTTTTCAGGGACTTGCCAAGGGCGACAAGATGGAGACCGTGGTACAGAAGGCAGTGGAACTTGGAGCATTTGAGATCATACCCGTTGCCATGAAGCGCAGCGTGGTCAAATACGACGAGAAAAAGGCACGATCCAAGACAGAACGTCTCCGTCTGGTGTCAGAAGCGGCAGCCAAACAGAGCAGACGTTGTGTTATACCGGATGTGCATGATGTGCTGAATGTTCACGAGGCAATAGAGTATGCTTCACGACTTGACAGACTCGTTGTTCCGTACGAACTGGAAGGCGTTGATATTAATTCGGATAAGGGAACAGACGCAGGTTATGCCAGGGCTTTTGGCATGACGCGCGACATCATGGAAAGTCTAAAGGGAGTATCAAGCGTCGGCATATTTATAGGGCCTGAAGGCGGATTTGATGAAGAAGAGATCGCTGCACTTAAGAGTGCGGGAGCGGATATAATTACTCTGGGCAAGAGAATACTGCGCACGGAGACTGCGGGTATGGCGGTGATATCCTGGCTTATATATATTACGGAGATCTGCGGCAAGTAATGCAAACGCTTCGGAATGGAGATTAAGATGGAAGCATATCTTGATAATTCTGCCACCACCAGGGCATTGCCTGAGGTGGTTGACATAATGCGACAAACCATGCTTGAGGATTACGGTAATCCGAGCAGCATGCATATGAAGGGTGTGGATGCGGAGAAATATATCAAATACTCTGCTGAGGTGATAGCAGGCAGTCTAAAATGCAAGTCGGATAATATTTTATTTACCTCCGGCGGGACTGAGTCGGATAATATGGCCATTATCGGAGCGGCAATGGCCAAGAGAAGAAGCGGTAAGCATATCATTACGACAAAGATAGAGCATCCGGCGGTTTTAAGGACTTGTGAGTATCTTAAGGATGAAGGCTTTGAGATCACATATCTTGATGTCGATCACAATGGGATCATTGATAAAGAACAGCTTAGTACAGAGATTAGAACCGATACGACTCTTGTATCAATAATGCATACCAATAATGAGATAGGTTCGCTCCAACCAATAGAAGAAGCAGCTGACATTATTCATAAAAAGAATCCGGATACATTATTCCACGTGGATGCCATTCAGGGATACGGTAAGTGTCCCATTTACCCCAAGAGGATGGGAATAGATCTTATGTCTGTGAGTGCTCATAAGATACACGGTCCCAAAGGAGTTGGATTCCTGTATTCCGGTGACAGGGTAAGACTGCTTCCGCTTATTCACGGTGGAGGGCAGCAGGGAGGCCTACGGTCCGGGACGGAGAATGTACCCGGGATAGCCGGACTTGGAAAAGCGGTTGAGATCGGCTTTAAGACAATGGAAGAAGACCGGGAAAAGATGAACCGACTCAGGGCCAATATGGTAGGAAGACTTACAAATATTGACGGGATAACCGTAAATGGCTATAATGACGGCAATTCGGCTCCTCATATAGTCAGCGTTTCGATAAGTGACGTAAGGGCAGAGGTAATACTGCATGCACTTGAGGATAAGGGCGTATATGTATCAGCGGGTAGTGCCTGCTCATCCAATAAGCCGGCTGTATCAGCTACCCTTAAGGCAATAGGACTTAAGGATTCACTGCTTGGCTCGACCATAAGACTCAGTCTGTCACCGTATACGACTGCAGAAGAGACAGACTACGCGATAGACTGTATGGAAGAGTTGATACCGAGACTTCGTAGATACACAAGGAAATAGATATCGACAGTTATTATATATATAAAATACAGAAGCAATAAGGAAACAGAGAGATGAAATACACATCATTTTTGATCAAATACGGTGAGATCGGGGTAAAGGGCAAGAACAGATATCTTTTTGAGAATGCCCTTGTTAAGCAGATCAAGTATGCTCTTAAGAGATGCGACGGAGAGTTCAATGTACATAAGGCAGAAGGCAGAGTGTATGTGGATGCGTTGTCAGACTTTGATTATGATGAGACGGTAGAAAGCCTTAAGACGGTATTCGGCATAAGCGGATTCTGTCCTGTTACATTTTGCGAGGATGAAGGGTTTGAGAAGCTTAAGCCCTTTGTAGTGGAATATATGAAGCAGGTATATCCCGATATGGCTGAGGGAACAACCTTTAAGGTACATGCAAGAAGATCCAACAAGCGTTATCCATATGACAGCATGGAGATCAATGCCAAGCTTGGTGAGGTCATATTGGACGAATTCCCCGCACTTAAGGTGGATGTTCATGATCCTGACATTATACTGTATGCGGAAGTAAGAGAGAAGATCTATCTTTACTCGGAAGTGATACCCGGGCCCGGAGGTATGCCGGTGGGAACAGGTGGCAAAGCCATGCTGCTTTTATCCGGCGGGATCGATTCGCCGGTTGCGGGTTATATGATCGCCAAGAGAGGTGTCAAGATAGACGCGGTATATTTTCATGCGCCGCCGTATACATCCGAAAGGGCCAAGCAGAAAGTCGTTGATCTGGCTAAAACTGTCTCACAGTATACCGGACCGATATATCTGCATGTGATCAATTTTACGGATATTCAGTTGGCCATATATGAGAAGTGTCCGCAGGATGAACTGACGATCATCATGCGCAGATATATGATGAGGATAGCGGAGACGATCGCTAAGCAGACGGAATGCCTCGGACTTATCACCGGTGAGAGCATAGGGCAGGTTGCAAGCCAGACGCTGGCTTCACTGGCAGTTACCAATGAAGTATGTACACTTCCGGTATTCAGACCATGTATCGGTATGGATAAGATTGAGATCGTTGCATTATCCGAAAAGATAGGAACATATGAGACATCGATCCTTCCCTATGAAGACTGCTGTACGATATTCGTGGCAAAGCATCCTGTTACAAAACCAAGCTTAGAGATCATAGCCAAGCATGAGCATAATCTTGATGAGGTAATAGACGATCTTGTAAAGGAGGCGCTTGATACTGAAGAGGTGATCGTAGTAAGTACGGATATGTAAGACGGATCATGAATAAAGAAAAAGGAGCAGGTAATCCTGCTCCTTAAATAATCACATGTGGATGCATTAAACCATATAGGGCTTAAGTATATCAAGAACTGAATCGATATTGTCCTCTGCATGGATATTCAAGTCGATGGGCTTAGAAAGATCCAAGCTGAAGATACCCATGATAGACTTTGCATCTATTACGTATCTGCCTGATACCAGGTCGAAGTCGTAATCAAACTTAGTGATGTCGTTGACAAATGATTTTACTTTGTCGATTGAATTAAGTGAAATCTGTACTGTCTTCATAAATATATACCTCCTTAATTATTCATACCTTCGTTATATAATAGTAAATTGAGCAGACTTAAAAGTCAACCGAAAAAACAGACAAAAAAATCGGAGATAATGATGAAAACTGTGTCATTCCACAATCTCGGATGTAAGGTTAACTCATACGAGATGGAAGTTATGCAACAAAAATTTGTAGAATCGGGATATATTATTGTGCCTTTTGACGTAAGGGCTGACATATGCGTTATAAATACGTGTACCGTGACCAATATCGCTGACAGGAAGTCCAGACAGATGCTTCACAGAGCGAGAAAGCTTAATCCGGATGCTGTCATTGTCGCGGTCGGATGTTACGTTCAGGCACTGGCACAAAAGAATGGAACTTTCGATGATCCGACAGGTCTGCTTAAGAGTGAGGGGATAGATCTGTGCATAGGCAATGACCGCAAAAACCGCATTGTTTCGATAGTTGAGGAATATATGGATGTGCAGGGCTGCAGCGATGATGCTCTGACTGATATGAAAAAAGTGTGTGATTATGAGGATATGTTCCTTACAGATACAGCTGAACACATAAGGGCTTATATCAAGATACAGGATGGATGCGATCAGTTCTGCACATATTGTGCGATCCCCTATGTCAGGGGAAGGGTAAGAAGCAGGCAAAAAGACAGTATTCTTAAGGAGATAGAAGACCTTACAAAAAAAGGGTATAGGGAATTCGTCATTACAGGCATTCACCTAAGCTCCTACGGCATAAGCCATGCATCCGGTGATGAGCCGTACAATCTGTTAGCCAAGGAAGGCGGTTATACCAACGAAGCACTTATCGATATCATTAAAGAGGTATCCGGGATAGAAGGAGTTGAAAGGATAAGGCTCGGTTCCTTGGAGCCGAGAGTGATCACGGATGAATTTCTAACTGCCATTTCAAAGAACGAGAAAGTCTGCCCGCATTTTCATTTAAGTCTTCAAAGTGGCTGCGACAGCACGCTTAAACGAATGAACAGAAGATATACGGCGGCCGAATATAAGGAAAAGACTGAATTGATACGGCAATATTATGTTAACCCGGCTATCACGACGGATATAATCACCGGATTTCCGGGAGAGGATGAGGAAGAATTCGGCAAAACCGTGGAATTTGTTAAGAGCATAGGATTCTATGAGACTCATATATTTAAATATTCCAAGAGAGAGGGTACTGTGGCGGCTTCTTACAAAGGGCAGAATACGGAAGCGGTCAAGCAGGCAAGAAGTGAGGTTCTATTGGAACTTGACAGGGTAAACAGCCTAAGATTCCGTAAGGCGCATATGGGACAGGAGTTAAGGATCATAGCCGAAGAAGAAAAGGAGATAGACGGCATATCCTATATGACAGGCTATACCGATGATTACATTATGGCGGCTGTAAAGACACAGGTAATACCCGGAGAGGTAATAAGAGGCAGAGCCGTCCGCATGCTAAATGATGAGGTGCTTCTGCTTGAATAATCGGCGTTTTTAGAGTAATATTATCTTTGGTTGGCAGTATATGCTACAGAATGGAGATACATATGGAAGAGTTGGGCAATACACAGTTTTTTAAGGTTGCAGTTGAGAAGGAGATCAGTGTCAAGAGCGTGCTGAAGCATGTATTTGATTCGATGACCGAGAAAGGTTACAATCCGGTCAATCAGATCGTAGGTTATATCATGTCGGGGGATCCCACCTATATAACCAGTCATAATGGCGCCAGAAGCATGATCATGAAAGTCGAGAGGGACGAACTGGTCGAGGAACTGCTTAAGGATTATATCGATAACAATAATTGGGGATAAAATTTTGGGACTTAGCAGGATTATGGGACTTGATTTCGGCTCCAAGACATGCGGTGTGGCAGTGAGTGATCCGCTTAAGGTCATCGCACACGGAGTGGAGATCATCAAAAGAGACGGAGTCAATAAGCTTCGCAGAACATACGCGAGGATAGAGGAACTGATAGCGCAGTATGAAGTTTCGGAGATTGTTGTCGGCCTTCCTAAGCATATGAATGCCGATGAAGGTGAACGAGCGCGTCTTTCAAAAGAATTTGCCGATGATCTTGTCCGCAGGACGGGACTTAATGTTGTATTGTGGGATGAGAGACTTACCACGGTAGCTGCAGAGAGAGTACTTATTGAATCCGGTGTCAGAAGAGAAGACCGCAAGGATTATATTGACAGTATCGCGGCAACATTCATACTGCAGGGTTATCTTGACTACCTTAAGAACAAGGAGAATGATAAAGCGTAGGAATGGAGAGATTCGTATGAAACTTGAGAAGATCACTTTTTGTCCGGATGGAGAAGAACCTGTTGAGTTTTTTGTATTGGAGCAGACCAGGATATCCGGAGTTAATTATATATTGGTAACGGATTTTGAAGAAGGTGACGGCGAAGCGCTTATTCTTAAAGATATGTCAAAAGACGATGAACCTGACAGCGTATATGCGATAGTAGGTGATGATAATGAGCTAAGTGCGGTTGCCGGTGTTTTCGAAGACCTTTTGGAGGATGTAAAGTTTGTATAGTTATAAGAATGCATCCAAGCTTAAGATCATTCCGCTGGGAGGACTTGAGCAGATAGGGATGAATATTACTG
>JAEEGL015556094.1_pt1 | contig 16497 bp, 12 predicted proteins | sample 9134231 | NCBI WGS metagenome assembly JAEEGL01 (sample SAMN16246548, study PRJNA631951) | gut metagenome | biome: gut microbiome; feature: rumen; material: fiber-attached | host: Bos | place: Iran: Karaj | collected 2018-10
AAGCTCGCTCATGGATGTGACCGCCGTGAGTTTCCCGCACTGGGCGCCGGGGATAAGGGCAAAGGCCACGATGAAATTCTCCTTTATGTAATCGGCCAGGGTGAAGACCCTCTCGTCGGAAGCAAAGTCGTTCACCACTTTCATTACCGAGGAATCCTCGGGGACCCTTTTCATGTGGAGGACAGATATGTAATACATGATGAGAAAAAACAGAAAACCGGCAATATAAAAGGGAGCTATCCGCATAAAGCCTTTGATGTTCAGGTCCTTAACGACGTACAGCCCGTAGAGGGCAGCCAGAAGGAGCACCAGGATCAGAGGCACAAAGGTCTCGTAGGTCATGCAGGCCAGAACGTAGAACAGAGCGCTTAAACCCGGCCACCTGAGCCTTTTTCCCTCGTCCTTGAAATACCTTATCAGGAAATAAAGGCTCATCATGAAGAAGAACATTTTCAGCTGGTAGGACCAGGACCATGAATAAAAGCCGCTTGCCTGCTGGGCGTTGCATATCTGGGCGCAGGAAAAGAATAATATGCCGGAACACAGGGCCGCATAAATATCCAGGACCTCCCTGACCACCAGCATGAGAGCCAGCACCGATATGAGATTGCCCAGAAGGGTGAAGACCATGATGCCGGCAAAGGAACCCATCCTGTACTGGATATGGGGAAACACCAGGGAATCCATGAACTGTATGGCAAATCTTCCCATGAAAGGGCTTCTGACCTTCCAGTGAAAATCAGGCTTATTGTAGGCGCCGAATCCCCCGAAATCATCGGAATCGGTGAGTCCCGCTCCGGCGATGACGAAATAGAAGGACAGGATCTGGTAGATAAAGACGGCTGTGATGAATATGAGCGCCTTATGAGTGACCAGAAACCTGCGGATCCTGTTCAGCATTGCACCTTCCCCTGTGGATACCGGCGATCCCGGGCCTTTCACCGCAGTCACAGTCTGAAGTACCTGACCCCGGCTTCAAACAACCTCAGATCCTGGTCTCCCCGGATGTTTTTCTGGACATTCTCCCCGAGCCTCTCGGAATGGGTCATCTTTCCGAACACCCTGCCGTCAGGTGAAAGGATCCCTTCGATGGCGCCGTAGGAACCGTTGATATTGAAATTCCCGTCCATCGACACCCTTCCGGCGGGATCGCAATATCTGGTGGCGATCTGGCCGTTATCCTCAAGCCGCTTTATGACTTCCGGCGGCGCCACGAACCGACCCTCGCCGTGGGAAGCGGGATTGGCGTATACAGCCCCCGGTTCCGCAAGGGAAAGCCACGGAGACTTGTTCGAAACGGTCCTGATGTACGCCATCTTCGAGATATGCCTGCCGATAGTGTTGTAGGTAAGGGTGGGAGACTCGGGAGTCTGCCCCGTGATCCTGCCTTCAGGCACAAGGCCCAGCTTGATAAGGGCCTGGAAGCCGTTGCAGATCCCCAGGATCAGACCGTCCCTCTCATCGAGAAGCCTCATCACGGCCTCTTTAATGTACATATTTTCAAAAGCCGTGGCAAAAAACTTTGCGGACCCGTCGGGTTCATCACCTGCGGAAAAGCCTCCCGGGAACATGATGATCTGTGATGAATCTATAGCCTCAACGTAACGCCTGACGCTCTCGTCTATGTCGGAAGACGTGAGGTTGATGAAGACTTCGGTCCTGGTCTTCGCGCCCGCTTTTTCAAAAGCCGCGGCGGAATCGTATTCGCAGTTGGTCCCGGGCATGACCGGAATGAACACCGAAGGAGCGGAGGTCCTGAATCTGCACTCGGGCATATCGCCGGCGCTGAACACCCTGTCGTCCACCTCGCCGCCGTCTCCCTCTGCCACCGCCGGGAATATCCGTGAAAGGGGTTCGGACCAGGCCCTTTCGGCTTCGGAAAGACTTATCTCAACCGCAGGAGAACCGTCCTTCCCGCCGTATTTGAGGACGGGTTCTTCGGTGACGGAGCCGATATCCGTGATATCCAGTTCCTCCGCGTCAAGTCCCTCAAGATCCGCCTGATCCATCTCCAGGATCAGATCTCCCGTGGCAAATGAAAACAGATCCTCGGGATCGAGTTTTTCCGGATCCAGAGAAACGCCGAGCCCGTTACCGAAGGCCATTTTGGCCAGGGCCGGAGCGATGCCGTACGCATCGGGAGCGTAGGCTGACAGCACCCTGCCGCTGTCCATGAGGCTGTACACCGTTCTGTAAGTCTCCAGCACATCCCTGTACACCGGTATATCGTAGTCGTCCTTATTTATGGAAATAAGGACCAGCCTGCTGCCCGGCTTTTTGAGCTCGGGGGTCACGATCTTTGAAGCGTCGGCCATATCCACCGCAAATGAGACCAGGGTGGGCGGCACATCGATATCGTTGAAGGAGCCGGACATGCTGTCCTTTCCTCCCACGGAAGCAAGACCGTACCCCACCTGGGCGTCGTAAGCCCCGAGGAGGGCGGTGAAGGGAGCGCTGAACCTCACCGGGTCATTATTCATGCGCTTGAAATACTCCTGGAAAGTGAAATGAATGCCGTCCAGACAGCAGCCTGATGATACGAGTCTCGCCAAAGACTCGGTTACGGCGTAGATTGCGCCGTGGTAAGGGCTCCAGTCGGAAAGATAAGGATCAAATCCGTAAGCCATGACGCTTGAGGCATCGGTGGAGCCACCTGATACCGGAAGCTTCGCCACCATGACCTGGGCTGGAGTCAGCTGGGTCTTCCCTCCGTAGGGCATCAGGACGGAAGACGCCCCGATGGTGGAGTCGAACATCTCCACAAGCCCTTTTTCCGAACACACATTGAGTTCGGACAGGGCCCCGAGCCACGCGCTCTTAAGGTCTCCCCTCTCCAGGGCCTCCGAAGCCTTTCCGGAGGCGATGCTCTCAATGTAATTTCCCTCTTCCGGAGGTATCTGCACATGTACGGGTGTTTCCTGTCTCGCGCCGTTGGTGGACAGAAAGGCCCTGGATATATCCGTGATCCTCCGTCCCCGCCATTTGAGGACCAGCCTCTTTTCCTCCGTGACACGGGCCACAACGGTGGCCTCCAGATTCTCCTCATTTGCCTTTTCCAGGAAGAATCCCGTATCCTCGGGGGACACCACTACCGCCATCCTCTCCTGCGACTCGGAGATCGCAAGCTCGGTGCCGTCCAGTCCCTCGTATTTCTTCGGGACCAGGTCCAGATCCGCCTCGATCCCGTCTGCAAGCTCGCCGATGGCCACAGCCACTCCGCCGGCCCCGAAATCGTTACACTTCTTTATCACCGATGAAACCTCGGGACGTCTGAAAAGCCTCTGCAGCTTACGCTCCGTAAGGGCGTTTCCCTTCTGGACTTCGGCGCCGCAGGTCTCGATGGATCTTTCATTATGCGCCTTGGAGGAGCCTGTGGCGCCTCCTATCCCGTCCCTTCCCGTCCTTCCTCCCAGGAGGATGATGTTATCTCCGGGTTCGGGAGACAGTCTCTTCACATTCTTTCTCGGGGCAGCCCCCATGACCGCTCCGATCTCCATCCTCTTGGCCTTGTAGCCCGGATGATAGATCTCATTTACATATCCGGTTGCAAGTCCTATCTGATTGCCATAGGAGGAATATCCCTTTGCCGCCCCTCTCACAAGCCTCTTCTGGGAAAGCTTGCCCGGAAGGGTCTCGGAGTCCGGCACTGTGGGGTCCGACGCTCCGGTGACTCTCATGGCCTGGTAGACGTATCCCCTGCCTGAGAGGGGATCCCTGATGGCGCCGCCCAGACAGGTAGCCGCGCCTCCGAAGGGCTCTATCTCCGTGGGATGGTTGTGGGTCTCATTTTTGAAGAACAGGAGCCATTCCTCCGTCTCCCTGCCTTCTCCCCTGTCCACATCTATGTTCACCACCACGGTACAGGCGTTGTTTTCCTCGGACTCCTCAAGATCATTGAGCCTGCCCTCGGCCTTTAACTTCTTCATCCCTATCAGAGCCAGATCCATCAGACTGGGCTTTCTGTCAGTATCATCCCCGTAGAGCTCTTCCCTTGTATCCAGATAGCTCTGGTAACTGGTCCTTATGGGATCGCTGAAAAATCCTTCATCAAAGGTTACTTCCGTGATCTCGGTGGAAAAAGTGGTATGCCTGCAGTGATCGGACCAGTAGGTATCCAGGACCCTGATCTCTGTCACGGTAGGATCCCTGTGCTCCACATCCCTGAAATGATCCCTCACAAATAAGAGATCCTTTACCGTCATGGCAAGCCCCATATCCGCGCAGAGATCCCTGACCGCCCTGTCGTCAAGAGCGGTAAAGCCGTCTATGGTCTTTACATCATCGGGCTCGGGGTACGAACTCTTTATGGTGTCCGGCTTTTCCTCGGCCGCCACCCTGGAATCCACCGGATTTATGCAATAATCCTCAATCCTCTTAAATTCCTCATCGGTGATATCGCCGAGGAGTATGTAGGTGCCTGCGGTCCCTATCAGGGGCTCTTCGGCCCCCCGGAGGAACCTGATGCACTGTTCGGCCGAATCCGCCCTCTGGTCGTACTGCCCGGGAAGGTATTCGGATGAAAAAACCCTGGCCCCTTCTGGTATCGGGACATCTTCCTCATACAGGATATCCACGGGAGGCTCGCTGAACACCGAGGTGCAGGCCTTTTTGTAAATATCTTCCGAAATCCCCTCGGCGTCGTACCTGATCAGTTCCCTCAGTCCCGTAAGTCCGCTTATGCCCAGATAGGTCTTTATCTCATACAGAAGCTGTGCTGCCCTTACGGCATACTCCGGTCTCTTTTCCACGTATACTCTTCTGACACTCATTCTCTTCCTCCTGAACCGTTCAGAACCCCGTTCTGCCCGATCCGCCTGAAACGCCGGCCCCTGTTATGTCATTCCTCAGGTTCCCAGCGGGAACCCGGTTTTCCGGCTCTGTCTGTCTCCGTCTGTCACTCCGGATCCGGATATCCCCGCTCCTTCAGCTGGAAGCCAGCAGACTGATCATATACAGGATCTCCGAATCCACTTCGCTGCTCCTGATCCCGAAAGTCCGGGCCTTTATCCGCATCCCCAGGAGCAGATACATGATGTTTTCCGCATCCCTCACGGGATCCGGACTTTGAAACTCACCGCTGTCAACCCCTGAAGCGATGATCTCGGAAAGAGTCCTGACCCCCTCGTCAAAGTCCGCCTTCATGTAATCTTTACCCTGTCCGGAAAAACTGTACTCGTACAGCGCCCTCTCAAGGCTTCCCTTTTTCCTGAGGATACGCTTCTTCTGTTCCCTCAGGAATACCGCGAGCCTCTCCGCAGGGGTTCCCGCGCCGGGATCCGCGGGCCTGCACGCTGCCAGGTATCCCTCGATCACATCCCTGAAGACCTCCTCGGTCCCGGTGTAATACAGATACAGCCCGCCGCGGCTGATGCCGGCGCCGGACACTATATCGGACATGGTGACTCCCAGGTATCCCTTTCGTGAAAATACCTCCGAAGCCTTTTCCAGGATCAGTTCCTTCTTATTCTCCGATCTTTCGCCCATTATCTCTTCCGCTCCGTCAATCCTTAAGTTTCTTCGTAAGGAAACCCGCCGTTCTTTTCGATGGCAAGGGTCCTGCTCCAATAGTCCAGGTTTTTCTTCATCTTCATCAGGACGGCGAGAAATATCCCGTTTCTCACGCCTTCGGTCCAGACCACGGCCTTGTATGAGCCCTCCAGCACGTAACGGGAGAGGATGGCGGTTATGTTTTCCATATCCTTGAGATCGGAATTCTCTATCAGTTCCTTCTCATCCTCCACGGTCTTCAGGAATTTCTTTGAATACACGTAGGGATAATTTCTGTCGAGAAGGGATGTCTCCTTCACATCTCGGATAAATGAGAGCAGGGTCCCGTCATAGACCGGGAACATCAGGGAATTTCTTGAAATGCCCTGATCTCCGTAGGTGGACGCCGCCCCGACCCCTGCTTTGGATTCGAAATATCTCACATATTTGAGCAACGGCTGAAGGTCTACCTTGTAGCGTTCCACAAGAGCAGCCATATACACCCTGTCGCTCCGACTGGTATCTGTTCCCATATCCTCTCTCCCACGGCGCTCCGGGCGCATCACCGCCGGTCGCGGGAAGACCCGCTCACCTGTCCACGGAATCCACGTCCGTCCGCCGTATCCTCATTTTCACAGGTTTCTGCCCCTGTGGCCCTCTCAGGCATATTTGCCTTATATCATCTCTCATTTATGACACCTTTGTCAATAGCGTGCGAAGTCCCCGTGTTCCTTGATATATTACGGAAAATCCCTTATACTTGTGGAGCGCTGCCCGTGGTCCCGGAAGGGGACAGACGTTCCGGATGCCATACACAGGGCAGGAGGAGGAGATCCAATGTACATGATAAGCTGCATTCCGGTCACAGAGCAAAGAGAGGCGCGCCCATGACCGATAATAAAACCGGCACACCCTCCCGGGAAATCCTGTTCCGCTGTCTTCTGGGAGCGTTCTTCGTCGTCACTCTCATAGCACTGTTCGGGGCCTTAGGCCGCACGGAGGTCTGCCACACGGACGAAGCCACCTACGGAGTGAACGCCTATGAAATGCTGAAGACCGGCAGCTTCTGGGCTCATTCCCTCCGCTATAAGCTTGACTACTACAATTCAAAGCCTCCTCTTTTGCTGTGGTTCATCATGCTTGGCTACAGGATCTTCGGGTACAACCCTTTGGGCCTCCGATTCTTTTCGGCGGTCTTCGGCCTCCTGACCTACATCATCTCCATCGCTTTCGCCCTGGATTCCGGAGGGAAGATGAAAGCGCTCCTCTTTGCGGCTTTCTTCCCCGCCTGCGGACAGCTCTTCAGATACCACATGCTGAGGACCGGAGATGCGGACTCCATATTCGTGTTCTTCGTCATGCTGGGGATCATCGCCCTCTATCTGGCAAGGCGCTCTCCCGACTGGCTCCTGCTCTTCGGGGCGTCCGCGGGACTGGCCTTCATGACCAAATCAAGCCATGCGCTGACACTCCTCGCTGTGGGTTTTCTGTATATCCCCGCAATGGTAAAGCACTACGGCGTAAAGAGAGCGTTCCTGCGCTATCTGGGAGCCGCAGGTGTGTGCGCGGCGATCATACTGCCCTGGGCAGTGATCAGGTACCGTCTGGACGGATCGGCTTTCTTCAAAGCCATGTTCATAGGAGAGACGACAGGACGGGTAAGATCCAATCTGGGGAATTCTTTACAGGAGTACCTTGCCTATGGCCTGCAGCTCATAAGGGAGCCCGTATGCCTGATCTCGATCCTGCTGATCCTTGCGGCCCTCATCACCGCTGCGATCCGCAAAGACATAAATAAAAAGAATCTCCTTCGCCTGGTCCTGGCCGGGGACGACAAAGGCGCTTCGGTCTTCCTGGAGATATGCCTTGCCGCGGTGACCATTTTCCTCTTCAGCGTCCTTAAGGCCGTGCTTGATTGGTACATCTACCCCGCATATATCCCTCTTATGCTTCTGGGGGCCGACTCCGCCATATACCTGTTTTCGAGGGCGAAGGCCCCGCGTTTATGGTATGCCGTGCTCCTTTTGTCTTCCGCGGCGCTGGCAGTCCTGAACATACAGAAATACCCCTGGGTCTCCTCCGGGGGCAGTCCCCGCATAGCATTGTACAGCGACCTCACGGAACTTTCGGAAAAAGACATCACAGGCCTTCGCGGAAGAAGAGCCTATATAGAAAACAGTTTCAATATCGCAAAACCACGGGACATATGGGAACACGACAACATTTTCTACGCCTACGCAACCCTGGACCTGCTGTGCTGTGACGGCGGGGTCGAAGGATTTCTGGCGGATGAAGACAGCGACGCCCTGCTGATCCTGGATAAAACTCTCTGGGAGGAATACGCCCCCGTACTCACGGGACATGTGATCCTCGAAGATAATACATACCTCGTTTTCAGCAAAGCGCTTTACGGGGAATGAGGAGATGACTCCGAAACAGTGATGGTATTGTAAGGGATAACGATATCATTCTTGTGGAAATCCCTGAGCACTTTCTCCCTGATCTCGCTGCAGGCGCTGAAACTGGCGTTCAGATCGACGCTTGTGACCTGGATCTTCAGCACCACTCCGTTCTCCGTAAACCTGTTCAAAAGCACGTTCCCGCAGGACATGACGCCTTCCTCGCTCTCGCAGGCCTCTTTGATTATGGTCCTGGCAAGGTCGATGTTCGAATAATACCCTATCTCGAACTCCAGGAAATTGCCCACGCCCTCGGTATAATTTGTATTGACGATCACGGATTCGTCTATGATGCTGTTAGGGACTATGCAGCTCTGGCCGTCGTACTGTTCGATGATGGTCTGCCGCATGGACATGCCGGTGACGATGCCTTCGGCGATGATAGAGCCTCCGCTCAATACCCGTATCTTCTGTCCCACCGCAAAGGGTTTCGAGGCGGAGAGCATGATACCCGAAATGATATTTCCCAAAGGCTTCTGGGCGGCAAAGGTGAATAGCGCAAGGGCGAGAGAGCTGGATCTGAACAGTCTGTTCCCCAGGCTCTCGGAATTCGGTATCAGTGAGAACACTACGGCGATCATGACCAGGGTGATCCCCACGTTCACAATGCTGTTGGAAAACCTGAGAGCGACGGATTTGTTTTTCTTCTCCACCTTCTTGAAGATGGCGTTGGAAAGCCGGATGGCGAGATATGATACCGCCACCCCTACGACCACCACCAGCACGATGTTGCCCACGCTCATTTTTTCCATATCCGTCTCCGCTCCGTGTTTTCCCGGCAAGCCTGCCTTTCGGCTTTTGCGTTCCGTCCAGATATTAGAGTATATTCCGGAGGGACGGGCTGTCAAGAGCGCCCCCGGCCGTAAGTTTTGTCCGGGGCGGGAAGGTCGGGGACCGGACAACACAGTTTTGACTTTTATCACCGATGGCATATAATGAAGACAGTTCCCCAGATCGCACGGAACGGAGGAGGCAGACTTGAAGGAATTGACGATAGAAGCAAAGATCAATAATCTCGATCAGGTGCTGGAATTTGTAAATGAAGCGCTCGAAGAGGCGGGAAGCCCCTTGAAGTGCCAAATGCAGATAGACATAGCCGTGGAAGAGATATTTGTAAATATTGCGCATTATGCCTACACTCCCGATACCGGGATCGCGGAGATCTCCATGGAGATCAGCGGGGATCCGGCTGCAGCCGTCATCACCTTTGCCGACAGCGGGAAGCCCTACGATCCGCTTGCGAAGGAGGATCCGGACGTCACCCTCTCAGCCGATAAGAGGCAGATAGGCGGACTCGGGATCTACATGGTCAAAAAGAGCATGGACGAAGTCACCTACGAGCACACCGGCGGAAAGAACATACTCACCATCAAAAAGATCCTGTTCCCGGGAAAATGAACCTGTCGGATCCCGTCATAGAACTGAACCTCCACGGCATGACCGTTGATGAGGCGGAGCGAAAGGTGGACAGCGCCGTAAAGAGAGCCGGGAGCGGCGTCTACACGATCCGGGTGATCCACGGATACAACCACGGCACGGCCATCCGGTCGATGCTGCACGAGACCTACGGACGGGGCTATGACAGAAAAGTCCTCAGGGTAAGGCCCGGAGCGAATCCCGGGATCACGGAGCTCATCCTCAAAGAAATGTAAAAAGAGACCGGACGCCTCTTCAGACGTCCGGTCTTCTTTTGGAGCATACGAGATTCGAACTCGTGACCTCCTCCATGCCATGGAGACGCGCTCCCAGCTGCGCTAATGCCCCGGAAAAACGTATTTCTTTCAGATCAACAGGGGACGAGGGATTCGAACCCCCATGATCGCTTTTGGAGAGCGGCATACTGCCATTGTATGAGTCCCCTCTGTCGCACCTCGCTGAAATATAATATCATTTTTTAAAACATTGTCAAGCCCCTAATGCGCCATCCCCTCGTAGACGCGTTTCATGGTCAGGCCCTGGACCACTGTAGTGAAAAAGACTATGGCATAGGTGCAGCCCAGGATCACATGATATATTTCTTCAGGGACAATGGACGCCGTACTCATCGCGAGAGCTATGCTGAGACCGCCTCTGAGGCCGCCCCAGGTGAGAAGCTTCACGAAATCGAGTCTCTTAAATCCGTCCGGGATCTTCCCCATCAGGAAGGTGCATATGTAAAGGCTTCCGGAACGGCCGATGAGATTGCATATCACTGCGGCCAGGGACAGGATCACCACATAGCGCATCTGGAGTATCCTCACAAAGGACAATCCCAGCGCCACGTAGAGGACGGAATTCAGAAGGTTGTCCAGAACATCCCAGAAATCGTCAAACTCCCTGAGTTCCAGCCTGTTCCCCTTCGACTCCTCCAGATTTCTGAGCGTCGAGGACAGAACACCGCACACAACGGACGCTATGGCGCCCGAGCAGGAAAACAGTTCACACAGATAATACGCCATGGACACTATGAGAAGACTGGTAAATATCCTTCTCCTGTGATCTCCGGTCCTCTTTAATATGGCGAAAAACACTGTTGTGACAAGGGTTCCTATGATCACAGCGCCGGCGATCTCCCTGAACATCACGAAAAAGAAGCCCTCCTTCGAACTGTCCGTGACCATACCGGAAAAGCATACGAAGAGAGCCACCCCCACCCCGTCGTTAAGGAGGGATTCTCCCTCTATTATGAACCCCGTGTCCTCCGGCAGTCCGAACCTGTTCAGAATGCTGGTGGCCGCTATGGGATCCGTAGGAGCCACGATGCTCCCGAACATCAGACATACCGGAAAAGTCAGTCCGAGTCCCATAAGTCCCGATGCAAGGAAAAACAGCCCGCCGTAAAACACCGCCCCGAGCAGGGTGCACAGCACGGCCAGCACTCCCACGGGTCTGGCCAGACGTTTAAAATCCCGAAGTCTCATATGGCAGGAGCCGGCATAGAGCATGAAGCACAGCACCCCCTTCATCAGGAAGCTCTCCAGATCCAGAAGGCTGACACCGGCCAGGATATCGCCCGGGGTAGTGCCCCGGACCGCCGCGCTGACGAAAAGGACGAGGCCTCCTATTACGGTCGAAAAGAGAAGGAGAGATATCTCATATGTGAGTTTTGTGACCTTTTCGTTAAAAAAACCCGTGAGTACTATTACGGTCAGGATCAGAACCGTTCCGGGGAGAAAACCTATACCTGTCATAACCGATGCTCCTTCCTGCAAACCCTGTCATGCGAAGATCAGGGGCGGTCCCTCCTGACCGGAAGCCGTCATACCACGGACCGGTTCCTGTGAAGGATACTGTGGACGGTCTCTTTTGTGATAGCGTCATTAAGAGGCTTTGTCAGATAGTCGTCTATGTCGTACTCAACGATCTTCTGCAGGACATCGGCGCTCCTGTCCGCGGTCATCAGGATCACCGGCACGTTCTTCACCTCTTTCAGCTGGTTCAGAAGGGTGAACCCGTCGGTCCCGGGCAGTATCAGATCCAGCATGATGAGCGATATCTCGGTGTGTTCCAGTATATCCACAGCCTCATACCCGTTTTCCGTCCAGATGATCTTTACGTCCTCCATCACTCCGAGAGTGCGCTCAAACGTCGTCATGACGTCCTTGTCGCCTTCCACCACAAGGATATTATGGGTCTCCCCCTCCTTCTGCCTGAAGCGGTAGTCGGAATCTTCTTCCATGATCTGAAGCATGGCTTCGGCGATATCGGGATCGAACTGGGTTCCCTTTCCCTTGAGGATCTCCTCCCTTACCACATCCTGGGGAAGCAGTTTCCTGTAGCTCCGGTCGCTGGCCATGGCGTCGTATGCATCCGCCACGGCTATGATCCGGGCTATCTCGGGAATGTTTTCCCTTTCAAGTCCGTTGGGATAGCCTGTTCCGTCGTAGCGCTCGTGATGATATTTTGCTCCGTATGCTATCCTCGCATCCTCATGCACGCCGTTCAGGATGTGGAAACCGCTGACGGGATGGATCCTGATCTGGTCGAATTCCTCATCCGTAAGTCTTCCGGCCTTATTGATCACTTCCACGGGAACTCTGATCTTTCCCACATCATGTAAAAGCCCGGCGTAGTATATGAGCTGCTGCTCTTCCCTGTCCTTGCCGAGTTTCTTTGCGATCTCCACGGAATACTCGGCGACCCTCTGGGAATGGCCGCTGGTATAACGGTCCTTCGCATCTATTGTGGAAGCGAGGGAACGGATGATGCTCATATTCATCTTCTGCAGACGGTCCTGGGTCTTCTGCTCGCTCTCCTCCGCTTCAATGATCCTCCTTGCGGAGACCATGCACAGTACGTAGATCACGATGAAGATCATCAGGGACAGCAGTATACCTGCTATGATCTGCTGCCTTATGTCTCTGAACAGTTTCGAATTCCGGGCCACGATGACCACATGCCAGTCGCCTTCGATCTCGTCCGTGAACACCGTGCACTTTTCGCCATTCACCCTCATCTCGAACCGGTTTTCCGGATATGCCGCTATCCCTGCCAGCAGCTCATCCCACTCGGGATGGGTGGAAAAATCCTTTCCCACCTCCCCGGGATCGCTGTGGGCTATGATCATGCCCTCATTGTCCGTGATGAATCCGTATCCCATATCCCCCATGGTCATCTCTTCGGTGATCCTCTGGACCTCATCCATGGTGATATCAAGGGAGAGGACGCTCTCCCCGTCTGACAGCATCTTGCTGAAGGAGACGATTATCTTCCCGGTCTGGGCATCCTGGTAAGGCGTTGACAGCACCATCTTTCCGTCAGCCTCCAGCGCATCGATGTACCAGCTGCGGGACTTCGGGTCGTAATCCAAAGGAGGGACCCAGCCCGATCCGTCCTCATAAGTTCCGTTCAGATAGCCGTAAACGCCGGTAAAATTTTCATCAAACTCCGACTGCATGGCTTCACTGGATTTTACAAGATACTGAAGCAGTTTTTCACTGTCTTCGCCGTTCTTAAGCATGAGTTCCACCGTCTGGGAAGCGAGGGACAGGGCGTTGCTGCTCTTGAACATGTAGTTTTCCACCATGGCAGCCTGGCTCTTCATGTTGCTGACTCCCAGATCCCGGATGTCCTTTACCGTGTTCTTGTAAAACGAGCTCAGGAAAAAAGCCAGCATCACGGTCTGCAGCAGCATTATGACCAGGAGAGTGAGCATGAACTGTTTTTTGATACTGTTTTTCATATCTCTGTTTACGCTTAGTCAGTGTATTTCAGCACAGTTTCGCAAATCGTATGACCGCAGACCGGATCATTCGAATTCTATGGTCCCGATGGGTTTTGCCGTGAGATCGTAGAGACAGCGGTTGATGCCTTTCACCTCGTGAGTGATCCGGTATGACATCTTTTCCAGGAGTTCCCAGTCTATTCGCTCGATGGTGGCCGACATGGCGTCCTTCGTGTTCACTGCCCTTATGATGCACACCCACTCAAAGGCGCGCTTTCCGTCCCTGACCCCGGTCGCCTTCATGTCGGGGACCACGGCGAAATACTGCCATACTTTCCGGTCAAGGCCTGAGTTCCTGAACTCCTCCCTGACAATGGCGTCAGCTTCCCTGAGAGCCTCCAGGCGGTCGCGGGTTATGGCTCCGGTACACCTGACTCCGAGGCCGGGTCCCGGGAAGGGCTGACGGTTCACCATCTCATCCGGAAGGCCCAGGCATGAGCCCACGACCCTCACCTCATCCTTGAAAAGGAGCTTAAGAGGTTCCACCAGTTCCAGCTTCACCTCATCCGGAAGACCGCCCACATTGTGATGAGCCTTGATCCCGTCCTTGCTCTCAAGGATGTCGGGATAGATAGTTCCCTGTCCAAGGAATCCTACTCCGCTGATCTTTGCCGCCTCCTCATCGAAAACCTTTATAAACTCTCCCCCGATGATCTTCCTCTTTTCCTCGGGATCGCTCACCCCCGCCAGAAGATCGAGAAATCTGTCGGTGGCGTCCACGTAGATCAGATTTGCCTTGAGCTGCTTTTCAAATACATCGATCACCATCTGGCTCTCGCCTTTTCTCATGAGGCCGTGATTCACATGTATGCAGGTAAGCTGCTGTCCCACTGCCTTTATCAGAAGGGCGGCCACTACCGACGAATCCACTCCGCCGGACAGAGCAAGGAGGACTTTGCCGTCCCCGATCTGCTTTCTCAGGGCCTCTACCTGCTCATCCACAAACTTCTGCGCCTGTTCCCGTGTCTCTATCCTCTCCATGGATTCCGGCCGGATGTTCTCACTGTTCCGGTAGTACTCTGTTCTCTGATCTGCCATGCTCTGCTCCTCTCTCTACAAGACATGTTTTTTTCCATGCCTGAACCGCGGCAGGGACGCCTGCTGCTTTTACGCCGGTTCCTGTATCTTAACCGGTCCTATTATATCACTTTATGACGATTTGAAAACTTCCGGTTCAGGTCCGGAGGAGCATTTTTATCCGGCGTGCTTCTTCATGACAGGACTCAGTTTTTTATAGACTATCAGGGTGATGATGCTCACGACAGTGCCTTTCAGAAGGTTCAGGGGCGCCACTGCCCAGAAGACGAAGCTGGTGAGCCCCGTAATGTGATGATTCAGTTCACTCCCCATCCCGATGATGACATCCAAAGGCATTTCAAACATTTTTGCAAAAGCAGGGAGCAGAAAGAATGCGTTCATTGCAGACCCGGCCACGGTCATGGAGATGATGCCCGCAATGCATGAGATCACGGCCCGGGCTCTGGTCTTTCCGAAGCAATAGATCGCGGAAGCAGGCAGCACCATAAAACACCCGACCACAAAGTTTGCCAGTTCTCCCACCATAGCAGTGGAAGTGCCCTTAAACAGGAGTTTCAGAAGTATCTTGATGAACTCGGTCATGACCCCTGCCACAGGTCCGTAAGCGAAGCCGCAGATCAGCGCGGGCAGCTCGCTCAGATCGATCTTGTAAAACCCCGGAGCGAAGAAAACCGGCACTTCCGCCAGCATAAGAAGGGCCGAAACAGCGGAAAACATTCCTGTCACCACCACCTTTCTCGTGGTCAGGAGCTTCTCCCCTCTTTCCTTACCGGATAACCGCTCGATGAACCAAGCGATCAGAAACAGCCCTGCGGCTGCCGAAACAAACGCAACGAGAATTACACCTATGCTCATGATTTGATCTCCTTTCATCCTGGCTGTACAGTCGGTTCCGGAATCTCACCGGATCCACCGCTCTCGCGGGTTGCGGACTATAACCGCCGGCAGGGAATCTCACCCGTCCTCGGACAACGCAAAAAATATACATAATACCCCCTCATTTGTCAACACACCCTTGTTTGACGGGGCGGTGATTTCGGGTTAAGATTATGGGAGAAGTATGGATTTTCGGGTCGGATAAGGAGTTCCTTCATATGAGCGCACGGTACGGAGAACTGGTAAGCATAGTGATCCCAACACATAACAGGAAAGACCTTCTGCCTGACGCGATCGATTCGGTTCTCGCACAGACTTACGAAAATACGGAGATCATAGTCGTGGATGACGCTTCCACGGACGGAACCCCGGAAATGCTCACAAAGCGCTACGGTCACCTGGACAATATCGCCTGTATCGTAAATGACAGAAACTGCGGTCCGGGATACTCACGAAATACCGGCGTCACATACGCAAAGGGTGATATAGTCGCTTTCCATGACAGCGACGACCTGTGGATGAAGGACAAACTGGAAAGGCAGATGAAGCTCCTGTCCGAAGCCCCGCCGGATACGGCAATGGTCTACTGCGCCATGGTGAAAAGGCAGGGCAGTTACAGACTGACTGTCCCTGATCCCGGGATCCCCCTTGAAGAAAAATCAGGAAAGGGCTTTCTCCGCAATCTGCTGATAAGACCTTTTGTGGGAGCCCCGACCATGGTGATAGAAAAAGACTGTTTTATAAGCTCGGGGGGATTCGACGAGTCCCTGGGCTGTCTGGAGGATTACGAGTTCTCCATCCGGCTTGCCCTTGACCGCAATATCGAGATGATAGAGGAGCCTCTGTACATCCAGAATCTGTGGCGGGAAGGGAGCGTCAACTCCGACAACCTTAAATTTGTCAGCGCTTTGGCCGATATCATGGACAGATACTACGACACCTACAAAAAAGAAGACCTGCTTTCCGACAAGCTTGAATACGATTTCGCCGTGTCGATGGGAAGAGAATGCGCGGAAGTATATCTGAAAAAAATACTTACTCTGGGAAGGCCTGAATATCTTGCTTTCGTGAAAGATAAACTGGAAAGGGCAAAGGGATCATGAACAGCGGCAAAAAAATTTCTTTGATCGTTCCCTGTTACAACTCCGAAAAATACATAGACAGATGCTTTGACAGCATAAAGAAACAGACTGTTGACTTTAACGGGCTGGAGATCATATTTGTGGATGATCTTTCGACAGACGGGACTTTGGAAAAACTTAAAAAGATCGAATCCGAATATCCCGATCAGATCATCGTCGTGCAGCATTCCGGGAACGGAGGTCCCGGGACGGCCAGAAACACCGGACTGGGTTATGCGGGAGGGGAGTATGTCTCGTTTGTGGATGCGGACGATACTCTCAAGCCGGAAATGCTGGAAGCCCTTTTGGAGGC
>JAEEGL010518587.1_pt1 | contig 16496 bp, 6 predicted proteins | sample 9134231 | NCBI WGS metagenome assembly JAEEGL01 (sample SAMN16246548, study PRJNA631951) | gut metagenome | biome: gut microbiome; feature: rumen; material: fiber-attached | host: Bos | place: Iran: Karaj | collected 2018-10
ATGTGAACTCCATCTCACTATCATCATCCCTCGCACTGCAGTTTATCCAGCCATCATTTGCTGAGATTCCATCTACCCTATAAGTCCTGCCATCGACAGACAATTCACCCTTGAATCCATTCCCCTCAGGATAAAGACCTAAAACAACACCACTTCCGATAAATTTCCCGTTATATGATCTGTACCACCAATTGGTAGCATCCTCCTCTTCACTGTCAACTGCATACCCATACTTTTCATTCATTTGGGCACAAACATCAGCTACAATCCCTTGTATCAGTAGAATTGAGCATCCCAATACTATCGCTTTAATCCGATTATTCATTTTCTATTATTGTTTAATTATTTTGATTCGTCCTCTTTCTGCTCTTCCGCCACTAATTTCAATAATTCATTCTGCGCCTGATTAAAAACAGCTAGTGCACGTTCATTACAATGGATGTACATTGCGTTAAGAGCTTCATTTTTGACATTCATCCAATCGAACTTTGTCTTTGCCTTCTGTGCAAGATCCTCCGCTTTTTCCATATATTCTTCATATTTAATGTCTTCAGAATTTTTTATCCCGAATGTTTCATTAAACGCATGTCTAAACCAAATTAACCAAGCTCTCGGCTGTATTCTTTTACGTGCCATCCACATAAGTTTTTCAGCCTCGATATGATCCGGATCATAATTCAATATCTTTTTGGCTAATCTGTTCACCTTCTCCCAATCTGGTTTTGGTTTCCCAACTTCATCCCAAGCTTCCTTTCTACTTAACTCGTTATCCACTTCACTGCTTCGCATTTTTGCTTCAGCATATTTTTCAGTCTTATAACAATATTCTTCGGTCATGGGATCTCGAGTTTTTACTTTCTGCGCCAATGCCACAATCTCCTCCCAAGTTTTTTTCTTACTGTCTTTTTCAGCCCTTTTAATAAGGGTATCTATCCTGCTCAGCATCTTATCCACATCATCCTTCTTACTTAATTCCGTTTCAACCGTTCTCTTTAGTTCTTCGACTTGATCAAGATGATAACGAGTACCGGCTTGTATATCTATCCTTTGCACCTTACTGATTTCATCTCGGACTGTTTCCCAATCACCTTTTTTTTGCGCTTCCAACGCAAGTTGGTAATGTTTGGTAGCTTCCGTCATCTTGAACTGATAATTACGGTTTTCATCCTTGAAATATAATACACCGTCTTTATCTTCAATTGTGAAATCAGTCCGATTCTCTGAAGTGTAGTATTCTCCTTTGATCCTTCCTCCAAGATATTTAGCCATTATATTCTTCGAAGAATACATCTTAGTATTATCAAAATTGACAACACCACGATAATCGCCATTTTCGATTTGGTGCATCTGCAATACCATCTTGCTGTTAACACCTTCGTACCAGCCATTTAATTGGAGATCATTCTGTCTGGCTAATCGATACCATTTCTTATCCCATTCTATCTCAATATCTTTTTCATTTTCAGATAACCTTATCAGAAAACTTTTTCCGTCGTCTCCGAAATTCTCACGGGCAATACCATTGATTTGCTGATTATTGTTCAATAAACCATCCGCATCATATTCGTCACTATTTATGGACAATTCACATTTGAAATTTCCTTCCAATCCTTCCAAAGGATAAAGTCTCAATGTGATATTGGAATTTGAAAAATAGCCATTATACTTTTCTTCAATAGGTTGCGTCACATTTTCAGTAGATTCCTTAGGATACTCATTTCCTACTTTATTCATTTGAGAATACACATCAACCGGGGAACATAAAAACAACACCCCCAGTGATCCCGCTATTGACAATTTTATCCAATTTTTATTCATAAAAATTATTATCTTTTTCTTGTGAGGACTATTCTAAAACCAATCTCTTTGCTTCTCTCATTCGGAGCTTTGTGCCCGCGGTACGCAGGACGCACGCAACTGGCCTCATCTGAATATGAACCACCACGAATGATACGTTCATTGCCTTCCAGTTCTAGTGGATCTTGAATTTCATCTTTGTATGTACTTGTATCAGCTAAAGCATTCTTCACCCGACAGCGATCCATACACCATTCCATAAGATTTCCCTGCATATCAAATAGATCCAAAAGGTTTGGAAGTTTTTTACCAACCGGATGCACTACTATATTGTTGTTTTTTCCCGGCTTGTAATACCAGGCGATCTCATCCAAAGTATGAGGTTTATACTTGCTATTTCTCGAAACTTCATCTCTCAATTCTGTATCTACAGCACGGCAGCTACATTCCCATTGAGCTTCCGTAGGCAAGGTATACTCATAGCCATCAAGCAGACGACCGGCGGCCTTTTCGATTCTGGTCAGTTCAGCACAAAATTCCATCGCATCATTCCAGCTGACAAAATAGACAGGATATTTACTTCCAACACCAGGCCCATTTTTACTTACTTCTTTGACAGGATTCTTCTTCATGACTGATTCATACAGTCCCTGTGTCACTTCATATTTGCTAATCCAAAATGAATCAGTCAAAGTCACCATGTGATACTTCTCATTCTCAAAACGACCAATCTCACCAGATTTGCTTCCCATGAAAAATGGGATTGGAGCGACATAAACCATTTCTGAAAGGAAATTTTGTTCCGGGCGTACCTGCGAAAGTGCTAAACGGAAACCATAATAGTCCTTATATAAATTGTCCTCCCCGTCTCTGTCGCAAAGTCTTTTCGTCAAATATTCCTTACCGCTGCTGTAATAGCCACCACGCAAAACCCGCATATCCCCATCTAATGATAATGGATCAATGATACTATTTCGATAAGTCCTGGTATCTGCAGTACCGAGACTATTTCCACTGCAATGATCTAAACACCATTCTCTTACATTATCTCTCATGTTATAAAGACCCCATGAATTAGGTGCATTAGAACCAACAGGATCAATCCCTTTTCGTTGATTAACCATTTCTCTGAGATCATTAACTCCCCCTTCTGCACGACACGCATATTCCCACTGTGCCTCCGTAGGTAAGGTGAATTCATATCCTTCCGGTATGAGACTAGAATTTCGCGCATATTCCGTCAATCTTGCGCAAAGCTCCAGCGCCGCGCTCCAGCGTACTCCTGAAACCGGAAGACTATCGTCGGAATAATTCTCAGGCTCTTCCCCCATTATCTGCCGCCATAGCCCTTGTGAGACTTCATACTTTCCAATCCAAAAGGCTTTGGGGAATATAACCTTATGTTGTTTCTCTGGTAAGTAACCCGCTTTTCCCATCATGAAATTCCCCGAAGGGATGTAAACCATTTCCGGAAGTAAACCTTCCTGAACTCTGGGGACAGTTGTGATGATAACTCGAAACCCCAGGGAACCATTCTTTTCCTTTTGGGCATAACTTTTGCGGCTCGATGACCGGCAATCAACAGCTACATCATTGTAACTGCCACCACGGGCAATCCGTTTTTCACCAGTGGTACATAATGGATCTTTAATGCTATTCCAATATGTAAGCATCATAAATTGTGAGGATTGGTCCAAACACCATTCATTCACATTTCCATGCATATCGTGGATACCCCAATTATTAGCCTGTTTTTTCCCTACGGGAAGCGTACTATTAAACGCCTGAACTGAATTATAGTATGCCAACTGAGTTAAAGCCGAAGAATATTGACTGGTTACATATTCCTTACTGCTTTTTTCACCTTTCAAGCCATCAATCTCAACACCATCGTTATAGACTGTCGTGGTTCCGGCCCGGCATGCATATTCCCATTGTGCTTCTGTAGGTAAGGTATATATATACTCTTCAGAAAGTGCGCCGGAAAGATGAGCCCGCTTTGTCAGCTCTTCACAGAACTGTACCGCTTCATCCCAGGTAACATTTTCTACAGGATTATTCTCTCCCTTAAAAACAGCGGGGTTCTCCCCAATAACAGATTTATACAAAGCCTGTGTTACCTCATATTTTCCAATAAAATACTCTCTGGTCAGGACCACTTCATGTTTTTCTTCATTTCTAGATCTACCATATTCCTCCTTAGGACTACCCATCACAAAACTGCCCGGATTGACCTGTACATAATCCCCACCGGCTATTCTGACTTCATTTATTAAACTAACTTCCGTTACACTTCTATCATTTCCGGCAAAGGCTATATTGAAACCATCACAGCATCCGTCGCCAAAAACAGTTTTTTGATATCCATCGGTATAAATCAGAGTCATTCGATCCCAGTTATATCCAGTAACCGTTTGCTCTACACGGATTTTCCCTCCTATCGTTTTACCTTTGCAAATCATGGAGTTTGCGTCCACATCTATCGGATAAGCTCTGCCTGATATTCTAAGTGTTAACTCAGCTCTTTCCGTATCCTGATCATCTCCAACAATCCATGCCACAAGATACGCAGTCCGGCCATCAGCACTGTAAAAAGGTTCATAATAACCATAACGTTTCACGGGGATATTTTTCCCCTCAAAAGATACGACTACCGTCTCCGGATCGATACGATACCCTTCTGGAGCAATCACCGTAAATGTTTCGGAGGCATCTGTACCCGCCGATGACTGTTTCAAAGAAAAAGTATCATTTATATCACGGAAAGAACCATTCTTTACATACTTCACTTCCGCTTCAACAGGTGTACCATGATCTATATCAAAAGTCATTTTGGGACTAAGTCCACTCAATGACTCTATTTCCACATCCACATCCAATGTTCCGGCCAGAATTTGCTTCTTTAATTCTTCGGGATTTGCGGCGGCAAAAGATACGCTCTCCCGATCCAGCATGGCTACGGTGCGTCTAATATCCACTTTTGCGTCAGACATATTTTTAACATTGTAGGTGGCGTTCCAAAACCTCTTATCATGAGACCTTTCAAACGGAATGTTCTTCAAATTTTTATCCAAGCCGTTCCCCCAATAGACTAATTTCGCCTGGAACGGTGCTGTATCTCCCATATTGGTAGATATCAATGCCTTGAAAAATGGATACATTTCATATGCAGTCCCGGGAACCCTGCTCTTTTTCAGGTACACATCATCTCCACCGCTTTTCACATAAAGATATCCGTCTGACTTATTCCCATTCCGGGGAGGGATTACCTTGCTCAGTTCATTTCTGATTGCGATCATTACATTATTCTGTTCATCCGGAGATATCTCGATCCCAGGATATTTACCAAAAGAGCCATAACGCTTCTTATGCCCATTATCATACTCCACATCTACCCAGCATCTCCTCATGCCAATCTCTGTAGAAATACCCGTCAGGGGATTTTCCAGGATCAATGAATTGTCCTGTTTAAGATCTTTCTTTACGACCTTTGATTCTATTCCTTCTTTCAGCTCTGTATAGCTGATTTCCATCTCCATCCCTTTTCGGCTGTTGTCCTCCGCTTTACCGTTTATCCAAGGAATTATTGTAAAACATGTCAAATCATCATTGAAAACCAGCGGTTCGATCCCAAAGCGGTCATCCGTCATGTATTTCTCCAGCGATTTATAAATGATGCACACACTTTGCGGGATGATCCTATAACCGGGTGTAGCTTTCAAGGTAAAACACCCACAGGCATCTTCCTTCACGCCACGGTTCATCAGAACCATTTTTTTCCGAACGTCTTTGAAATCACTTTGCGGCAGATACACCGCGCTGACCGTGACCGGTGTTTCCTGATAATCTGTGAACGTCATCCTTGTTGAATACAGCAAATCATTCTCATCTTTCGCAGAGAAAACACAGACTGACACATCTAGGTCTTTCTTTAATAAATGTATTTTGAATTCACCTGTTTTTTCTGCAGGGAATCTGAATTCCACGACCGTTCCCAGGGTATCAAGTTCACTGCCACCTTCCGCGGGCATCAAGGGTGTGATGCTTACATCTTTCATGTTTCTCACAGCAAATGTCACCCGTCCATGTGTGAGACCAGAGGCAGTCAGGCCTGTACCGCTTTCCTTTTTCAAGTAATCAGACAGCTGCTTATTGACGGCCAAATCATAGTTGACCAGGATTCCTCTGAACAGCGCATCGTTCCCTTCACGAGTGAAACGGGGTTCCTCCGGAACGACCAATCTGAAAAAAGGAGCCGCCTGATATATGTTTTTTGCAGTCTTTATGACATACACAGAGTCATCCTCAGCCTTTGCCGCGGCAATGATATCCGCGCTTCCTTGATTATTCGTATCGGCTTCCGTATGCAGCGGAAGAACGATCCCCAACGCGCAGCTGATCCAACAAAACACTTTTAACATTATTATTCCCTTTTTCATATTTTCACTGTTTTTTAAATAAAATGAGAACCTTCCGGCACATTTTAGAACATCGTTCAACATGCCGGAAGATATTTTTGATATGGAAATATATTTCCACTTTTACTGGTGAAGGAGACCAGACTTTTCATCTGATCTCCTTTGCTTATAGATTAGTAATTACCTCTGCAAGCATTTAAATAATTACTGCTCTGGTACTGCCACTTTAGGCGTATCAGGTGTAGATTCAGATTCTTTAACCGCTGCAGCCATTGCTGCCTCAAGCTCTTTCCTTTGTTCTTTAGCTAGGTTTGCCCATGAATTTTGGCTTAATAAATCTTTCAAATACACTGCACCATTGATTACTTTTCCATCGGTCTTTATTTCTTCATATTTTAATGCAATTGTGGAAAACACCTTCCATTTACCTGCAGGTAGTTGATTGGCATGATAATACTCTCTAGCTCCATTATAATACTTTATCTCCACATCTTGCAAAAGTTGAGTATCCACACCACCATTCTTCCCATTTTCAGGTTTGACCTCGATATTCAATTTTGTCATTCCCTGATCAGGGAATGTCTCTACACCATCTTTAGCTGAATATTTCATTCTAGCAGCATTACGTGTAAATAGGTCAACACTTGGAGCTATACTTATATATGAACTATGATGATACCAACGACGTCCACGCCAGAATTTCTTCTTCTTAGACGTGGAATGATGTGTATATGTCTCCACAGTAACTTTTAGAACTTTACCATCTTCAATTAACTCAGCTTTTGCGGTATTCGCCTTACCTGCAGGTATTTCACCCCATGTTTTCACATTCAAATTGATTTTATCAACGTTGTCTTCCATCATAAAATCTGATAGCTCTGGCGGAAGTCTAAAAAAAAGATCTTGCGTTCTATATGCTAAACCATCCTTATCCGCTGCCCCATCAGAATAGCAATGAAAAGTTTGTCTTTGAAATGGATGACTCGTCCTGTAATAAGTTCCTCCTAAAGTGTTTAATTTAATACTTACCGGGATTCCTTGATCATCATATTGAAGTGGCATTGATATGTAGGTACGTTCTCTTTTCCCTTTGCCCTGAGACGCATTGAAAGTGTAACTATCTTTCAACATAGCACGAACAGTATTGGTATGAACAAGATCTAATCCCCTAGCTGTAATTACTATCTCATCTCCTTCTCTCAGTTCATAAGTTGAATCAGAGTGCGTTGTATCCTCTTGCATATACTTATCCCCATTGATAACATCTTTCTCTGAACTACTGATGCCAATCCCAACTGGAATCTTAAAAACCGGAATTGTAACACCGAGAGAACCAGAATCCGACTCAGAATGTTGGGTACTTTTGCGATCTTTCATTTGCGTAGCTCGACCATTCTTTTGTTCAAACTCTTTTAAAACATTCCAAAGATTAACGATTTCATTTTTTTCGATTTTTGAGTTTTCAACAAGAATATCTTCAATGGCCTTTACTCCATCTAATGTTCTAAAAAAAATTTTCAACTCTTGATTATCAATAAATTTATTGTAATCATTTTTGACCCACTCCAAGAGTTCTGGTTCAACATCCGGATCCATGTAAAAATCAGTTTGTCTGGATCGCGAAAGATCAGATATAGCATTTACAACATCTTCTCTTGTAACATACTCAGCTCCTTTTGTCCTTTTGTTTAAGAACCCTAAAAAGCTCTTCCTCATTTCTTGTGTAAATTTAATACGAAGTGCAGACTGATCCTGAAATACCAATACCTGTTTTTTCTTCAGAAAATAACGTCCCTTTTTAGCGCAATTTTCAAAAGTTTTTGTATAATGATCTGGTACTGCAATCGTAAGGTCCATAAGTGGAGAATAACTGATAGCATCAGCACCCTCTTCTTCATTAGTTATTCCAACAAATTGGACTCCAGGGATTAGTGATGAGTACAGTATTGACTTCCTCGGTAAAATAACCTGTACATTTGGTTCTCTTATCCCTTTTTCCTTTAATTCCGCCACAACTTGATCCACCGCGCATTGAGGTGCACTTGCTAAATATGCACCTATATACAAATGATATCCGCCTTCTACTTCTGGCGCATTGGGGATTTCTTCACATATCCCTAACTCTTCTAACTTTTCTGGGATCCTTATTATCCAAGGATAATCCACATAGTAGATCGTCTCGCCTGTGGATCTGGATATCCACACATTTATAAAATCACCAGTCAGCTCATCTGTTAATCTCATTTGCGGATTATCACTCAATTCCAATGTAATATTACTTGGAGAAACATTTTCAGCATTACCTTCCTCCACTTCATATCCTAAAGAACTTCTGACTTTATTCAATTCAGCATCTTGAAGATTAGTATCGGTCGGAGAATTTTTTTCTTGTGCTATAACCCACTGAGATAAACCAGTTGTTAATAAAAGCACCAACAGAGAATTTTTAATATTCATATTTTTTCAGAATTACATCAATTTATTATTTGCATTTTTAATGGGATTGATTTCAGAAAAGATGAATTTCCGTCTTCAAGTTCTCCTGATCATAATCAACAATACAATTATTCAATACACCCGGTATTGTCATAACTCTATATTGATCGTTGTACCTTAAGATACAACGATCCCAATAAAAATTTTCTTTGTCAAAAGAAGCGTCCGGAATAATCTCTACTTTTCTGTTTAGATATGCTTTAGAAAAAGATTTCTTATTCTCTTCTTTTTCTCTGTTCACGATGTCATATTCTCTGTAGAACACGTTGATTTCCAGTTCCGCTTCTTCGTTGTCTTCATCTGATCCGGTTATCCATGCGGTAACTGAAAAAGATTTACCACCGTCATAAACAGGATCATTAAAGCCATACCGTGTCACGGGTATATTCTTTCCTGCATACAAAAGAGTAACGGTCTCGGGATCAATTTCATAACCAGGAGTGGCTATGATTTGAAAAGTCTCCGTTATATCCGCACCAACAGACGGAGAATGTAGGGTAAATGTCTGATGTCGCTCCTTCATAATATTCTTGCGGACATAAACAACTTCCGCCCCATCCAAATTTCCTGGCACCTCATCAAAAATTACCTTCTGACTGAGTTGATTAGTTCCCCATACAAGATTAGCGTACACATTCAATTCACCTTCTTCAAAATGGGGCATGAATTTTCTTCTTAAATTATTTGGTACCAAAAACCTAATATCTTCTTTAGCTGTTTTGTCAAATATGTGTTTTGCATTCACATTCCCTGTAGTATTTGTAAAATGTACACTCGTCATGCACTGTACATCAACAACGTCAGCAACCAAAAAGTTTAAGTCTCCCTCTCCGATATTCTCAAAAGAACCAATACCGTATGTTTTCATAAAGATATTAGTATCCAAAGCGCCGTAATAAAGCAGTGAATTCTGTAATAAAAACACATTTCTTACTTTTCCACGTGTCTCTACATCTGCCACATTTTCAGGAAGCAGCACTTTAAAAAAAGGCCAGCTTTTATAAATCCATTCCGCGTTTTCCATTTTGCGTTGTTGGATTGCGTTTATTTTCTTCTGGATATATGTTTTTTCTTTTCCATGGGCATATATGATGATCCCATCGGACTGATTGGAAACAAATTTCCTGGATGCTTCTCCATACAAATTGTTAAGTAGTTTTCCGTTCACATTCCCACTTGAAAGTGTCAAATCCAAATACGGATAGTGCCCCGGGGCTTTCCACAATTTTTTTTCACCGTTCGAATACTCCGCTTCCAATCCTAAACATTGTTTTTCAGCGGAAAACCTTTGTGAAAATGAAAAAGATAAAAACGCGGGCTCATCCCCCTTGACAGGAATGATTTTTTGGCGGTTGGCATCAGTATTTTTTTTGATTTCTTCATAAAAAAACTCCGCTTCCATCCCCTTTTTACATGCCTCTGAAAACCATATATTGAATGAAAAACATTCCGAAAAATTTGCTGGATATTCAAAACTCACGCCATAGTTTTCCGCTTTGCACTCTTCACCTCGAAGGTGAAAAACAGAGACGATCGTTTCGGGAAGGATGCGATAGCCCGCAGTGGGCATCATATCAAATCGGAAAGCTCCACCCTTCAAGTTTTTACGGGGTGTCAGCACTCGCTTTTGCAAGCGGTTCGCTATATCGTTTTCAGAAACATAGACAGTCTCCAAAGATGTCGGAAGGCCGGGATCCCTTTCATACACCATCTGTGTTTGAAAATGGATATCCTCGTTTTGTATCTTCCCGACCACAGAAACTTCGATCTGAAGTTCTTCCATCAAAAGAAGTTTTCTGAATTCAGACAAACAGCTTCTCGGTATTACAATATCAACAGGATTCTCTTCTTCCAACAAAACATCCGATTTCAAAAGTACTCTTACTTCCGGGAGATTCTTTATTTCGAAGGATACTGCCGCAGGTATCCAATTTTGAATATTGATATCTTTCTTATCCTGTATCTCAAAATGCTTTATGACTCCGTTGACCAACAGTGAATCATAACAAAACATGGTACCATGAAACAGAACTTGATCCGTCTGATAGTCAAAAGCCGGTTCTGTCGGGATCAACAGTTTAAAAAACGGCGCGATCACCACTTCTTCTGAACATTCATAGACCAATGCTCGACTGTTTACACTGACAACCTGCAGCGATGGCGCGAGTATTTGATTTGCGTAAACCTCAACAAAAAATGTAGATGTTGTCAAAATCGCAGTACTAATAAACCACAAGAAATGTGGAAATCTTTTGATCCAACCGTCTATTTTTATTTTTTTACAAAACTTCATTATCCTCTCCAGTTAAATATAACCCCAAAAATACGTTTTTCCCCATTTATAGTGGCTGTATTGAGTTTAAGATTCCAGCCAAGGGGAGACTTAAAGATATCTTTCCTAAAATCTTTGGGGCTGATTTCCACGTTATTATTTCTCTTATCTTTGACAGAGACACCTGTAAATTCAACATTTTCATATTCCTTAGGAAAGTTGATCTTTATAGATTTTCCACCTTTGCTGCAAGTTTCTTTTTTAAAACCGTTTTTTCTAATACCGCCTTCTTCATAAGAGAAATGGACTGAAATTTCCACATTGCCATCTCCACCCAATTTCATTTCACACTTAACAGTTTCTTTCACCTTTTCTGTAATTGAAGTGGGAATGCTTCTTGCGAAACCTTTGCTGATTTCTTCCGCAGCAACATCCTTACTGACCAACCTGATTTTCCCGGATTTGATTATCTTAGAATCAATTAGAAGTTTTCCATCTTTCGATACTTTAAAATTTTCTAACAATTCATCATCAGTTATTTGATCTATACCAAAGATGATCTTTTTTTCAAATTCCCTTTCCTTTAACAATTTAGCTAAATCTGATTTTCCGTTTGGATGATCAGAAGGCTGATGCAATAAATCCCATATATCTGTAAAAAAGTGCTTATACCCCTGATATGTTTCTTGAAATTCAATATCTAAATATTCAAATTCTTTTCTCGATGAAATAACTATATCTTTGCTACTATTTAAAAGTTTCTCAAATAAATCACGGCCAAATTTCTCCAAAGAAATTCGCTCAAATTCCTCATAATCTTTCGTGGTAAATCCTTCTGAAATCCTTTTGTCAAAATAATACTCAGAATGTCTTGGAAAATTGGCATTAAATACTTCTCTGAATCTCTTTTCAGTTACAAACTCCACATTCCCAAAATCAGCGGCAATCCTTTCTTTTTCGCTGCCTTGAACAATCATATCAACTAGTCCTGTAATGCAGATACGATCAAAAGAAAAAGTTATAAATAATGGAATTTTTCCTCTTACTAAACTATCGTGAAAACTATCACTTTTTTCTCTAGGGACAACAATACTAATCGGCGTAGTCATGCCTAAATTCAATTGATTTTCATCATCTTCTTCATAACCAACAACCTTAATCCTAGGATCAATGCTAGATGTAAAAGAAACTCCGGTCAAAGCAGCGAAAACATGATCCGATGGAATTTTTTTGGAAATACGATCTTTAAAATACTCCCATGCTAAAGATTGATATTCATCATGATCTACCTGGATTTCTGCAAAATACATCACATAATCAAGATCCTGTGAATTGATTGGTTCTATATCTTCAAAAGAAATCATAATACGTGGGAGATATAAAAAACGCATTTTTTCAAATTCTCCATTAATCCTATAAGTTTTATTCCCCACATAATCATAGGCTTTTATGAATTTATTATCCTTATCTGGAATCATGTAACCTGTTCCACTATCCAATGATGTGAATTGCCCACTTTTCTCATCAAGAAGGATACCTGCTAAAACATTACCAGCACATATCCAATAAAGAATATTTAGAATAAAAAAGAATTTATAAAAACGATATATTTCCATCATAACTCTATTTGAATTGAATGTAATTTATTTGAATTGAATATTAATCTTTCCCGGTTCATTTTTTATAATTATACGTCCATAATCACCTGTTTTTTCAAAGTAGGTAATACCTCCCCTTTCATCAACAAGTTTTATCTGTTTTAAAGCATATTTCTTTGAGTCATATGCAAATGATAACTCTCCTTCATTCGTCAGAGTAGATTTAACTGTATGGATAGGTTCAATTTTTTTGGAAATATTGTAAGAAATATCCAAAATCAATTCTGCTTCACTTTCTACTACTTTTTCTCTTACAAAACCAAACCATAAGCGTTTCTCAACTATTTGAGCTGCAGGAACTGCAAAATCTACATCGAATGTAAATTCTCTCAGACTTTTGTCAAAATGGATATCTCCAATGTTTTTATATGCGTTGGTTATACTGAACTCATTGATTCCATTGATTGTAGGAGAAACACAAACAGAGTTGGTATTGATAAGCATATCTTTTGTCTCGATTTGACTATCATCGAACTTGACCACCTCAGGAACCACAATATTGATAGTCTCCTTCTTTTTCTCTGATTGTTCAGGAGTCTCGGATCGCACGGTCAATTTCCTTCTTTCTTTTTGATTGATTATCTCGACTTCTTCAATATTCTCAAAAATAGCTTCTCCTTCCTTGATTTTCAATTCACCCCTTAAAAGAATACTCAATTTTACCTTCTTGTCATTGAAATTAGTTAATTCAACAGTAGAAAATCCTCTTCCCTTTTTCAAAAGTGCCAGGAGAGTATTAGACAATTTCTTAGAAATTGTCATCTGTCTATATTTTGGAGTCAAAAAATCATCTTGAATACTTAACTCAGCATTAATATACGATGACTTGAACCTCGCATTCTTTATAGTAACAGGCATTATCTGTTCCATCGTTACTTTCTCTTGGATATCGTTGGGAAGCAAGCTTCTTATTTTATTAAGAGCCTTTTCCTTCGTGTTATCATCAAATGTAGGCGCGATCAAAAGATCTATCGTTACTGTATCCTCATCTTTTTCCTTAACAGCACTATCTATATCTTTCGGCAGGTAAATGATATAAGAATAATTGACCCAATAACGAAGTTTCTCTGGAGCGTCCATATTTTCTGCGTTGCCCACTGCTCCCCATATCATTAGATTCAAACCATTTGAATCTAAAAAGGTACAGAGCGGATTTGGATCTATATTATTCTGTTCTTCCGCTTTTACGCTTTGTTCTGATGCTTCTGAAGCCTGAGGCTCATCCGCTTTTATCCCGCAGACAGATAAAGCCAACACAGTAATCAAACACACTACTGATTTTAATTTATTACTCATATTCATAACCTCATATTTAAATTATCAACGCATTTAAAAACAAAAAACACAGCAATACAAATGTATTACTGTGTCTCTTTTAAAATTGATTAGATTTTCTAATGCACTTTTGAGTTTTAAGTCTTGTATTAGAAGTTGTTTAATTGGAAAAAGAAACGCACCATCCCACTTGGCGGATGATGGAAGCATATCATGTTCTGTTTTCCAATACATAGTTCTGTTCTTTCTCTAAACCGAGAATTTGCAGAACCTGTACTATCCGAGCATGATATCTTCTTTTAGAAGAAGAATTTCGACCATCAATACTAAAAACCTTGCAGATTCGGTTTAGGTCTTTATACAAGCGCTGAGCCTCTTATTAAAATGTTAAATTCTTTTAATAATCATCACACTATACGCCAGTATCGTCAAATGACGAGCCTATTGTAATTTGTTTTTTTTAAAAGTCAAGTGTTTTCATGCACATGTCAAAAAAGAACGCACTAAAACTGTGTACCATTTGAAAATGTGCATAAACTCAAAATCGCCATTAGAAGTGGGGATCTCTAATGACCGTCATTAGAAAGAAATCCGAGTATGAAATTGTGTATTAGCAGGTTATGACTTGTAAAAATCCAAAAATTAGGGTGTTTTTTTCAATGTAACAATTTGTACATACCATTTTCTCTCTAATCTTTTCATTGATAGATTATTCTAAAAATTTTCTATTTTCTAATGGTGATTCTGGGATAAAAACAAGAAATGAATACTCTTTCGCCAATATCCTGGCTGAAATAAAAAAGCAGGAATTCTGCTGGAAAGGAAGAAATCTTTGTTAGCTGCACAAATCGTTCATGCCAATCCATTTTTGTTAAAAATCTCTATTAAGAGAAGAAAATTCTAATAACGGTCATTGGGATTCCACACTTCCAAACACAATTGGAAAAGTTGATGATCTATCAACTTCCTGACACTGTCAAGAAGTTTTATATTCTCCAAGCTGGTACATCCCTCAAATATACTGTCACCAATCTCCGTAACATTGGCAGAAATCGTTATGCTCTTCAGACTTTCACAGCGGTAAAATGCATGATCCCCAATCTTCTTGACACTCTTGCCTATAGTGACACTTGTCAAACTGCAGCATACAAAGAATGCCCATCTTCCAATCTCCGTAACACTGTCAGGTATAATGATACTCTTTATGCCACAACCCTGGAACGCTCTCGCTCCAATCCTTGTGACACTCTTGCCTATTGTAACACTCTCCAGCCTAGAATTTTTGAATGCGTTGTCTCCAATCTCCGTAACACTATCAGGTATAATGATACTCTTCATGCCGCAATCCTGGAATGCACTATCTCCAATCCTTATGACACCCCTGCCTATTGTAACACTCTTCAGACCGCAACCTCTGAATGCACTGTCTCCAATCTCTGTAACACTATCGGAAATTGTTATATCCTTCAGACTATTGCATCCAAAGAAAGCTTCCTCTTCAATCACAGTCACACTCTTGCCTATTATAATACCCTCCAGGCTGCTGCATATCGCAAATGCACTCCTTCCAATCTTCGTGACACTCTCACCTATAATGACATTTATCAAACCATAGCATCCAAAGAAAGCTTCCTCTTCAATCACAGTCTCACTCTTGTCTGTTATAACATCTTCCAGCATACTGTATTCAGATAATACATTATACCTATTCTTCATAATAATACTCCTCAGACTTCTGGAGTGGCGGAATGCATCCCCACCAATCTCTGTGACACTCTTGCCTATAGTAACACTTATTAGGTTGCCGCACCCATAGAATGCTCTCTTTCCAATCTCTGTAACACTGGCAGGAATCGTTATACTCCTCAGACTTCCGCATCCAAAGAAAGCTTTCTCTTCAATCGCTGTAACACGATAGGTGATATTTTCTCTTTTAACTGTGGGGAGAATAACGACATCTCCTGATATGTCATCGCCAGCTTTTCTCACCGACACTGTTCCCTTTGATCCTTCTTTAGTAAGAACAATATATCTTAAATTATCTATGATAAAGCCATATATCTCACCTGTTTCCAGATTCCATGGCAAAGCAGTTCCATCCTGCCATTTACCATCCTTGATAGCCTCCTCCCAGCTCTTGTTGTCTCTTGGATAACAGGTGATCAAACTCTCCGTGGTCTTCTCATAGATCCGATAAATATCATAACCAACAGTAGGAATATTTCCTTTATAATATACCCTTTTTAGATTTTCGCAATCATTGAATGCCCCGTCTCCAACCTCTGTAACACTGGCAGGAATCGTTATACTCCAAAGCCCCCTGCACCCACGAAATGCTCTCTTTCCAATCTCTGTGACACTCTCGGGAATTGTAACACTTCTCAGACTTCTGCATCCAAAAAATGCACCATTTCCAATCTTCGTTACACGATAGGTGACATTTTCTCTTTTAACTGTGGGGAGAATAACAACATCTCCTGATATGTCATCACTAGCTCTTCTCACCAATACGGTTTCCTCTGATCCTTCTTTGCTAAGAATAATATATCTTAAGTTATCTATGATAAGACTATATGTCTC
>JAEEGL014432806.1_pt1 | contig 16496 bp, 14 predicted proteins | sample 9134231 | NCBI WGS metagenome assembly JAEEGL01 (sample SAMN16246548, study PRJNA631951) | gut metagenome | biome: gut microbiome; feature: rumen; material: fiber-attached | host: Bos | place: Iran: Karaj | collected 2018-10
CCTCTTGTATATGGAACTATACAATAAGTACAGAATTTATCACATCCATACATGATATTAACCCATGCCGTATATTTAGAATCTCTTTTAAATGATTCTCCTACTTCAAAGACATTACCTTCATTAGATTTAACTTCAATATGTTGTTTACCATCTAAATCCATTAAATAATTAGGTAATTCATGAATATTATGAGTACCAAATACTAAATCAATATATTTATGTTTTGTCATTATTTCATCTACTACTGATTTTTCTTGAGCCATACATCCACATAAAGCTAGTTTTAGATTCTTATTATCTTTCTTTAGATGTTTACATCTACCTAAGAAACCAAATACTTTATCATGAGCATTTTCTCTAATAGCACATGTATTTAAAATAATTAAATCAGCTTCTGTTTCATCTTCAACTTGGGTATAACCTAAGTTATCTAATAAGCCACATATCTCTTCAGAATCATGAACATTCATCTGACATCCATATGTTTTTATAAAATATTTTTGACCTAAGAATTTGTCATTATTAACAAAGTCTTTATATATAAATTCGGGTTTTGTTCTAGTTCTTTTTCTTGCTTCATTCATATCTGGCAAATTCATATTATCACTTCCACGCTAAAGATTATATCACATAAATTATTAATACAAACAAAAAATCTCTACTTATGGAACTTAAGTAGAGATTAGCTTTGTTTATTCTGCATAAATAGAACTTGTATTGTATTGATTATTTTCTATTCTTGCATTGTGTTTAGCCATAGATGAATTGAAGATAGAAAACATAATTACAAATACAAGTAAGAATAAAATCACCCCCCTATAATCTTCGACTAGCTTAGCCATACCTGTCATCTCCTCTCTCGACAATAATAATATATCACGAACACATGTTCGTATTCAATAATTTTGAAAACAAAAACATTTGTTTGACATTTATTTTATTATTTGATATATTTTTAGTAGGAGGATTGTATAATGGTTAAATTAAAAAGTGAAAACTTAACGAGAAAACAAGAAGAAACATTAGTGTTTATTAAGAAGTTTATGGTATCTCATGGATATCCACCTTCAGTAAGAGAAATATGTGCTGGTATGGATTTATCTAGTCCAGCTACAGCTCATTCTCATTTAACACAACTAGAAGATAAAGGATTTATTAGAAAGCAAAACTCTAAGTTTAGAACTATTGAGTTATTAGTACCTAATGAATTTGAAGTAAAAGAAGAGGAAGAAGAAATTATATCTGTACCTTTATTAGGTAAGATTAGTTGTGGTAATCCAATTGAGGCTATTGAAAATCCTGAAGAGTTCTTTTCTCTACCTGCTAGTTTAGTACCAGCTAGAGAATCTATATTTACTCTTAAATGCCAAGGAGATTCAATGATTAATGTTGGTATATATGATAAAGATGTTGTAATTATTCAAAAACAATCAGTAGCTCGTAATGGTGATATAGTTGCAGCTATGACAGAAGATAATGAAGTTACATTAAAGACGTTCTATAAAGAAAATGATCATATTAGACTACAACCAGAAAATGATACAATGGCACCAATAATATTAAATAATTGCACAATCCTAGGAAAAGCTATTGGTCTATATCGTAAATTATAAAAATAAAAGAGAGGTTATCCTCTCTTTTTTATTTTACAAATTCTTTTAAGAAGTCTACTCCTTCTTTAATAATATTAATATCATCTATATTAATATCTATTGAGTTTAAAATATCTTTAATCATAATATTTCCACTCATACCTATAAATTTACTATATTTATCTTTATCTATTTCATTATTTAATAATTTCTTAGTAATTACTCCTGCTATTATCATACCTAATACTTCACGATAATCACCAAAATCATTATATATATTTAATAATTCTTCAGTATTTAAATCTAATAGCTTATTATAATAGGCATTATAGCTTATATTTAGGGCTTTTAAGTCATTATTAGCTCTATATAACATATTTGATAGATATGACCTAGAATCTTCTAATACTGGGCTATTTTTATGCTTTAAGACGTCAAATAGTAATAATTCATTAACATAACCTATAATATCTCCAATAAATATATTATATTCATAGTCATAAATACTATTATTATTTTGTTTAGTTAAACAAAAAGCATGTCCTAATTCAAATATAAAACCAAATAATGAATCTATTGTACCATCATAATTAATTAGTATTTTAGGTATATGTCCATAAGAAGCATATGTACCAATCTTAAACTTTCTTTCAGTCTTTTCTACTACATATCTTACAGAATTACTTTCTAATAACTTCTTATAGATTTCTAATATATCATCACTGTACGTATTATTAAATGCTTCAACATATAAACTCATAGCTTCTTTTAGTTTAATTTTACTAGTAGTATCTTCTAAAGAATAGTTATTGAAATTATGTTTTATTAATTCCATAAATAATTCTTTACTAAAACCATCTAAGAATAATTCTCTATCTAAAGGAGTATCAAACTTAACTAGTTTTAACATTGCTTTATTTAATTCAATATACTTAATAGTATTTTCTTTTAAAGCATTTAAATCAGACACACAATTACGAGCATTATGCCATACTTCATCTATTTTACTTATTACTTCATTATACTCTGGATCATCAATATTCATAAAATGATCTTTAGGATAATAAATCTTTTTAACATAGTTAATTAAATCTTCATCACATTTAGCTAATACATCTTCTTCTTTAAAAGAAAATATCATTTTATTAAATATTCTTTCTCTTAAACCAAATATTCTACTAAACATATTAAAAGTAAGAACAACATGATCTCTATTATCATTATTATTATCTAATTCGAAATCAATACATGCTCCTTTACTTATTCTTTGTATTTCATTTAAATATTTAATTAAATCTTTTAATAAAGATAAACATTCTTCAATATTATCATATGGTCTACTAGCTAATTCTTTAAATTCATCTAGTAATATTTTAAAATTACTAAAATCATATTGATATTCACTGTAATCTAAAGAATCCATATAACACCTTCTTACTCTATATTATTATACAATAAAAGAATGATTAATTCATTCTTTTATTATCACCTGTATATATTTCTTTTATTCTTCTTAGGTCTTCATACGAATATAAACCATTCATAATAAAGGCATAATATTCTTTTTCTTCTTTAGTTAATTCTTTATCTTCTAGATATACTCTATTACGTTCTACTCTATTTCTAGAAACTAATATACCATTTATACTTAATGTTAATGAATTATTACCATTAGGTATTTCTGAATATGTATATCCATTTCTTAATTCTTCACTTATTTCAATATCTACTATATTAGAAATATATTCATCTAATTCATTATCAGGTACTATTGGTGATTTACTATTAAGTATTTCTAAGACATCTTCATAACTTTCAATAGATTCACCAATACTTCGATAAGCATATAGCCTCTTTATTAAACTATATGGATATTTAAGTATATCTAAATGATTAACTAAAACATTTTCTAAACCTAGTTCTAGTAAAGCATCTATACGATACTCTAAATCACTAGCATCAAAGAAAGTAAATGTTTCACAAGTTTTTAAATAATTTAATAAACCATAATTATCTAAGATATTTAAGTTTCTATTAACTGTTTCTAAATCAACAGTATATATTTCACTGCTTTGTTCAAATAGTCTTAAATTAATATTCTTTTCTTTAATTAATGTAACTACTCTTAAGTAATGTTTATAATAGATACCATTTTCTTTATCAGTAGATAATAAACCTAAATTATCTAATACAAATTGTCTATTTATCTTGCCTTCAGAAATATCAGTAGTAAATCTATTTACTATTTCTGGAGTACTATTAATTATTAAATATACATATACATTTATATCATTAACTTTTAGATTTTGAGCTGCTTCACATATTAAACGTACTTGTTCATAATCTAAACTAACAATATATTTTTTAGTATCTTCATCTAATTCACTAAACTTTAAGCCTAAGTCATTAAATAAAGCTTTTAGTTTAGTATCACCATTATCATTTAATGAATCATATTTTTCTTTAGCAACTGAATATTTTCCTTGTAAGTATTCTTGGAATTCTTTAACGAATACTTCTTCCATATCAGGATTACCAATTAAACTTAAACAATCATCAAATGTTTTTCCATATTCTAATCGATTACCATTTAATAGTTCCATTAGTCTATGATAATCATTCATTCGACGATTAGCATTTCGAGATAAAGATCTTTCTTTTCGTTTACGGTCATCACATTTATTAACCATTTCACGATATATTTTATATACTTCATCTACTTCATGTTTAGAATAAACATATTCTTTAACAATTGATTTTTTGTTTTTACCTGAACCTTCAATTGAGGCTTTAAATAATGGATTACTTTCATATGCTGTTGATATTTGACGATATGAATCAGTTATTTCTGTTATTCTAGCCCAAAAATCTAAAGCATTAATGAAAGCTTTTTTATCATTTTTATATAATTTAGATACTCTTTGGAAATCAGCTTCAGATACTGTACTCTTTAAAGCAGCAGCTTCTGCTAGAGCTAATATATCTTCTGTACCACGTTCTTGTAAATCAACTATTTGGACAATAGTATCTATATCATCTGGTGTTTCAATACCTTCAATATTAATATATGCTTCATCATATGTCATATTAGAATATAATGCTATATAAGCTGCTAATATTTCATCAGTATCTATTTCTGGTATTTGATCTAAACTATTAACAGGATTTCTTTTTAATACTTCATCTATTTTCTTAATAGAACCATCTACTAATGTAGCTTCTCTTTCTAGGAAAACCATTTCTTCATTTATCGAAGTAATTGTTTTAGTAAAAGCCATTACAATAACACCTCCCTATCTTTGGAGATATTATTGCGACCAAGAGTTTTATATACTTCTTGTAATAATAATTCTTGTTCAGCTAAATATACTGGATCATTACAATTAGTTCTAATCATTTCTTCATATGCACGATATAAATTTAAACGATTATTTAAGAATTCTCTATATCCCATACTAGTATCAGTCTTTTTAACAAAACCAGTTATTACAACGTATATATTAGGTCCTACACGGTCAAATAGAATTCTTTTACCAGAGCCTTTAACTTCAGATATACCTCTTACAGTATCGCTACCTGCTAATCTCTTAACATTAGTAAATGAACCATTTACTATCGAATCTAATAATACTGCAAATTCTTCTAATTGTTCTGATGTTAGTTTTTCTTTTTCTAAATCATCTTGAATATATGCTCTACCTGTACCTTTAGTCATAAATACAACTTTATTAGGTTCTTGTTGTACTTCACTTTCTAATACTTCTTCATACTCTAGTTCTTTTAAGATATTAGCAGCTAATAAGAAGTGATTAGCTTCATTCATTAACATCATAATATCTTGTTTAGTAAAGGAACTCTTTTCTTCTTCTACTAATCTTATATATTCATTATATGATTTTATATAATTTAGTCTTATTCTTTGAACTATACGATGATAGTTACCACTAGTTCGAGGTGGTAATAAAGATCTTAATTGATTTCTTAGTTCTTCTGGGTTATCAGATAAATCAACACTAGTATCTATGAAGTAGGATGCTTCTTCACCAATATCATCTGAATACTCTTCTTTTTCTTCATTTGACAATAATTGACTATTTATTGCACGACAAACAGTAGTAGGTTTTACTACTACTTCTTCTTTTTCGGCCTTTTCTAAACGTTCTATTTCTCTTTGAAGACCTACGACAACTTTGCAGTTTTCGCGTATAGTTTCGAGGACGTCTTCAAAAGGCATATCTGATTTTAACTCTACAAAATCATCATGCATAGAAGCCCACTCCTATGACATAAAAATACCATATTCTGAAGACATAGTCAAAAAAACAGTGTCATTGACACTGCTTTTTACAAAGACTATTTTATTCTTCTTCAGACTCGTCTTCTTCGTCTTCTTCGTCTTCTTCTTTTTCTTGTTCTTTTTCAAGTTTTTTAGCTTTTATTTTTTCATCTTGGTCTTTAATAATTGGATCTTTTTTCATCTTAATATATTTACGCATTAAGATACTTGCAATGATACATATAATACCAATTATTAGATATACTATTCCATATCCTTTAACGTTACTTAACATATAAATATATTTATCACCTAAGATGAAGTTTAAGAATGAAGCGAACTTAGATAATACTCCAAATGCTATTAAGCAAAGAATGGCATTTGTAATAAATGGCCCCTTTAGATATACAACTGCTCTAAACTTATTTAATATAAATAAGATGATTATAGCAACAATACAAATAATTAATGTTACTCTCTTAACAGTCTTATTAAAGATAAATTTAAAGAAATCTCTTAATGCTTTATTATCATCAATCTTCTTTAGTAAATCATCAGCTTGATCTTCTAAATCATGTACTAATTCCCATAATTTAGCTTCATTAATTGGATGATCAGGATGATCTTTATTATAAGCAGCTATAGCTCTTTGAACTATTTCTTCTACTCTATCACGATTGATACGATAATCTACATCAGCACCTGCTAAATAATCTAAATAATTATCTCTCCATTCACTATAATATTGTGGAGTATCATAATCCTTAATAATATATTCAGCTATTTCTGGATCTAACCCTCTACCTACATAATCTTGTTCTCTAATTCTCTTACATAAGTTTTCAAATGTAATATCTTCTAGAGCAATCTTTCCAGTAATTCTTACATCATCATCAGTAACTACTTTTGATGTTGTTATAGTAGTTGTTTTTTTCTTATCACCTTTTTTAGTTGCTTTAGTTTTAGCTGTTGTTGTTGTAGTTGTTGTTGTAGTCGTAGTTGTAGTTGCAGGTTCTTCTACTTTCTTTCCGCCTAAGAAATAATTATCAGCTTGAATACAAGCAAAGAAAGTAAATGCAAATAAAGCTATTCCTAAAACGATACTTACAATAATTGAAATAAATGTTCTCATAACTCTTCCTCCTTCACGTATTATAACATTAATTATCGCTTTTTAATACTATAGGTTGCCCTAAATAGCGTGTTTTTAGTTCATTTAATAACCCTTTAAAGCTTTTAATAGCTTCATAGTATTCCCTATCTTGAATTCTTTCACACATATCTACTAAATATTTATATAACAGATATGATGCTAATTCGTTATTATTTTCTTCAGTTAATAACTTATCAGCTATCTCTGGACCTATACGATCATATTCTTCAATTAATTCAGGATTTAATATTGGTAATACTACATCTTTTAAATACTGAAAACTAGTTAAGTATTCATTATCTGGTTCTAAACCTAATAACTTAGTTATTGCGCTTACTACATAGTATCCATGTCGTTTCGATTCTTTCATGTATTGTTCTCTATCCCATTCACAACGAGTGTGATTAAATGCTTCTAGAAATCCCGGGCAAAAAGGTTCATAACCACCTTTTGCTACTTTCCTTGCTGAAACATATTTATCTTTTATTTTTTTATTTGTACAAGGATATAAACCGACATTTTTGCCTTCCCCTTCGACTGTATCCATATATGCACAGTCGCAACAGTATTTCATAATAAATGCCTCCACCTATAGAATAATAGAATATTATTAAAAAGTAAATAAAAAAGATGCTTTTAAGCATCTTTATAACCAAACACCATATACTATACCAAATATAGCTAGTAAGAATCCAACTACCCAGAAACTCTTAACTATATCTGTTTCTTCCCATCCTAGTTCTTCAAAATGGTGATGAATTGGAGCTTTTAAGAATATTCTCTTATCAAATTTTCTTATTAAGAATATTTGGAGAGCATCAGTTACTATTTCAATAACAAATACACCACCAATTAATAATAATGATATTTCATGATGTGAAAGGATAGCTACGGTTGCTAAGGCGCCACCTAAAGCTAACGCTCCAGTATCACCCATGAATACTTTAGCTTTATGAGTATTGAATAGTAAGAATCCCATTATTGATCCTACTAAGACAAAACAGAAAATAGCTAATCCATCATATCCATAAATATATGTACTATTCCAACAAATAAGGCCATATGCTAAGAATGCTTCTAGAGATAATCCTCCACATAAACCATCTAGTCCATCTGTTATATTAACAGCATTTGTTGTACCTACTAACATAATTAAGATAAATACAAAGTAGAACCAACCTAATTCTATTTTAAAATTAAAGGCTGATATTTCTAACATTGTACTTCCATCATATTTGGTATATATGAAATAGAATACAACTGCTATAATTATTTGCGCTATTAATTTTTGTATTATTGATAAACCGGCATTATTTCTTTTTGTTACTTTTAAGAAATCATCAGCAAAACCTAATAAACCATATGCTACAAATACAAACATAATGATTAATAAGTTTGATGTAATTGGAATACTACCTCTTAGTAATAACATACCTATAGATAATAATGTTGGTATTATAAAAATAATACCACCTATAGTAGGAGTTCCTTCTTTCTTTAGATGTACTTTATTAATTAATCTACTTACCGATTGTCCTACCTTTAATTTCTTTAACATTGGTATAGCAATTAAACCAATGATTATTGCTAAGACAAATCCTAGTGCTAATGCTAATACAGATTTTGCTAATAATAGCATATAATCCACCACCTATAAAATAATTATACTACATATAATAGCACCCCACTACAATTCTTAAAAGTGTGTTTACATATTTATATACAAAAAAAAGACTATCTATTTAGATAATCTTTTTTTATTATTATTTTCAGATTTACTTAATGATGTTTTTTTGCTTCCAGTTACTTTTTGAATATCACCAGTAGCTGTTACAATATTAACACCGATTCTCTTTAATGCCCATCCAATTAAACCTAATAGACCAAACATTCCTAAAATCTTACCAAAGTCTTCAACAATACCTGTTTCAGCAACTTCAATTGGTTCATCTTCAGGTTTATGAGGAGTTTCCTCTGGACCTGGAGTGTTAGTTGGTTTTGGAGTCTTTGTTGGTTTTGGAGTCTTTGTTGGTTTTGGAGTCTTTGTTGGTGCAGCTGTTGGTTCATCAGTTGGAACTGCAGTTGGCTCAGCTGTTGGTTCAGCAGTTGGTGCAGCAGTTGGTGTTGGTGCAGCTGTTGGTTCTGGTGTATTTGTTGGTGCAACTGTTGGTGTAATCTTAATTTCTACTTCAGAAATTACAGTCTCAGGAATTTCTTCTTGAGTATCAGTAGTTGGATCCCAAGTTTCATCATCAACGAATGTATCTGCATCAGTTGCAGGTGCTTCTGTTACAGGTGCAGCTGTTACAGGCGCTGGTGTTTCAGGCGCTGGTGCAGCTGGTTGTTGTTCAGGTGTAGGAATATCCTCAACTACATTTGGAGTTTCTTCTGGTTGAACATCTTCAAATTGAACTCCTTCATCACCATTAACTTCTTCTTCATTATCAACAGTTACTTCAAATAAAATTTCTTCTTCAGCAGTTGCTCCAGTTTGTACTGGTGCTCCTGTACTGAATAACATAAATCCTGCTGCTACTCCGGCTAAAAATCTTTTTAAGTTTCTTAAATAAACTCTAACATTGTTTTCTTTCATATCTTCCACACTCCCTAATTATTTAATTACTTTATAATTGCCTTTACTTTGTTCAAGTAAGTCTCTATTCACAAGAACTTTTGTTGCCCTTCCTATAACAACACATCTCTTGTTAGAACCATGATCATATGTACAAGTTACTAAGCACATTACTTTGTCTCCAAATTGTAATCTTGTACTACTTTGTATTAATGAATCTCTTAATATTCTTGAATTATACTTCTTAAAGTCTAATTCACTTGCGAAGTCCCAAGCATGTAATGCTGTATCATCTTCTCCAGACATTATATTAACTGCTGCTACATCAATTCTATAAGCTTGTCCATCTGCTGTATACATTATAAAGAATGGATGTTGATTATAGAAATCTTGATGTTGATATTGAGTTATGTCTGAGAACATTAATCCACCACTCATATGGTGACCATATACTACTGTTACATCTCTTAGTTCACCAGTATTATCGCTCCATGGTGTTCTATAATCTATAAATGGTGTTCCACATCTTTCTTCTTCACCCTTAAAGCCTGTTGTCATGTATTCAACATTATCAGCACTTTGTACTACTGGGTAACTAATGTGTGTACCATCTATAATGATATAACTACGTACATCTTCATTATAACTTTGTAATGCTTGCCAATCAATTTGAGCAAATTGATATCCAGAATCTAACATTTCTGAAGAAATTACAGTTTCTTCAGGCTCTAATTCGTCTTCTTCAACTTCTTCCTCAACTGGAATTAAGTCTTCAACGTTGATATCCTCTTCAGCAGCTTCTTCAGCTTCTAAAGCATCTAAGTCAACATCTTCAACGATTAGCTCTTCATCATCGGATTCATCAACCTCGGCGTCTATCATATTATCATCGTCAAATACGACTTGTTTTCCATCATCAGTTGGTATAACAACTTGTGGATTATAATCGCCTGAACTTTGTTGAGATAGAACTACCTCATTGTTTAAATCATGTAAATCTACTACTCCACCATAGTCATGATCTAATGTATCATATATAATCTTTCCACCTATTACTACTACAAGGAATAAAGGTGTGACTTTAAGAGCAGTTCTAGCTAAAATTTGACCTTTAGTCTTTTGTCTCTTTCTCATGATTTTTTCCCCCATTATTCTATTGTTTTCCGGAATTTTTAGACTATTCCTTCAAACTTATGTGGCATATACTACCACAATCACAAATATTTGTCAAATCGACAAATAAAAAAAGACTGAATAATCAGTCTATTTTAATGAATCTAATTCGTTTAATACTTCTTTTTGTATTTTATTTAATCCAGATTTAGTTTCACTTTCGAATCTAAGAGTTAAATTTGGCCCAGTATTGCTTGCTCTTACTAAAGCCCATCCATCATTTATATATACTCTTACACCATCTACAGCATCATATTTATATTTTTTATCATCACAATACTTTTTAAAGCCTTCAACAACATCCCATTTCTTGTCGTCTCCAACATTTACTTTAATTTCTTCAGTATTATAATATAAACTTAATTTATTAACGATAGTAGATAGATTCTTTTTTCTCTTAAGTAACATTTCTTGTACTCTTAAACCTGTATATATACCATCATCATATCCTGGATGTCTATCTCTAAAGAAGAAATGATTTGAATAACTACCACAGAATGGTATATCTTGTTCATCAATTATTCTTTCTTCACAAGCTGATGAAGGAGTATCCATTAATACTGTACCACCATTAGCTTCGATTTCATCTATACATACTTTAGAACATTTAACATCTATTAATATTGTTTTATTCTTAGCTTCTTTAATTATTTCTTTAGAAAGTATAGCTGTTATAACATCAGCATCTACTATATTACCTTTATCATCAACAAATCCTGCTCTATCAACATCACCGTCATAAGCAATACCTAATTGAGCTTTATTTCTTCTTACAGCTTCAGCTAATCCTCTTAAATTAGCTTTAACATTTGGATCTGGATGATGATTAGGGAAATTAGGATTACTATCACTATTAATATAAACTACATCAAATGGTAATCTTTCATATACTTTTCTAATAATAATAGAACCTGTACCATTTCCACAGTCTACAACAACTTTCATCTTAGTTTTGTCATTATTAAAATCAAATGAGTCTGCTAAAGCTTTAGCATAAGCATCTTCAATATTAACGGCTTCAATTACACCTTCACCTAAAGCAAATTTTAAATCTTTATCTTTAAGCATAGCATATAATTTATCTAATACTTTATGATCACAGTGTTGATATCTCTTACCAAATAATTTAAATCCATTATTATCTTTAGGATTATGAGATGCTGTTACCATTATGCCATATTCTTGTTTTAATCTTCTAGAAGCATAATTTAACATTGGTGTTGTACATAAACCAACATATATAACATTAGTACCTGTAGATAATAAACCTTCAATTAAATTCTTAGTTAATTGAGGTCCACCAAATCTATTATCATGACCTACTACACAATAGTCTTGATTAAGAGATTGCATATAAGTACCAAATACTTTACCTAATCTTTTAGCAAATTCAGCATTTATTTGATCCGAATATACACCTCTAATATCAGCCTCTCTTAAAATACTTTCATCGAATTCCATAATATCACCCTTTTAATCTTCTTCTATGAATAATGACTTAGTTCCTTCCATACTTTTAGGAACAGCAATATCCATATAATTTAATATAGTTGGAGCAACTTGTGTTAAATCTCCTTTATGTTTAAGTGTTACTCTCTTATCTCTTATAATAAATGGTATTGTGTTTAAAGAATGTTTCTTTAATATTTTACCTTCTTTATCTAACATTTCTTCACAATGACTATGTGAACTAGTAACAATTAAATGATAGAAATTATCATCTACTGCCTCAATTATTCTTTCTAAATAATCATCCATGATTTTTAAACTAGCTTTAGTAGCTTCAAAATTACCTGTATGAGCTATTAAATCAGCATTAGCTATATTAACTAATATAAAATCATAATCTTTTTCTAAACATTTAACTATTTGTTTATATACTTCTTCAATATTCATTTGTGGTTGTATATCATATGATACAACATTTGGTGAAGGAATTAAGATATTATCACAATCTTTTACTTTAAATAACTTACCTCCATTAAAGTCTAATGTAATTGCACTATACTTTTCAGTTTCAGATATTCTTGCTTGTGTTAAGCCTAACTCACTAAAATAATAACCTAATGAATATAAGTTTTCTGGGGTTGGTATTAAATAATTTAATGTATCTAGTCCTGGGACTTCCATTAAAGATAAAACACTAATATTATTTGGAGTACCTACCTCATACTCTGAAAACTCTCTATTAACCATAGTAGTTAATATTTGTTTAGATCTATCTGGTCTAAAATTCAACCATAATATACCATCATTATCTTGAATTTTACCATCTTCGTTAACAATAAATGGTGGTAAGTATTCATCAAAGATATTTTCTTTATAACAGGCATCTATAGCTCTTTCATAGCTTTTAACTTTAGCAGCTTTGCCTTTATAAATCATATCTGTATATACTTTTATTCTTTCCCATTTATTATCTCTATCCATAGCATAGTATCTACCACATACATCTGCTATTGAACCAAATTTTAAACTTTTCATTACACCTTCTAAATCATTAATATATTCAGTACTTAAATGATCATCCGTATCTTTACCATCAGTAATAACATGGAAATACATTTTTTTAACAATATCCATTTTACTTAAATGACCAATTAAATTCTTCATATACTTAATATCAGAATGTACTCCACCATCAGATACCATTCCCATAAGATGTAATCTTCCATTTTTTTCTTTTATTTCATTAAGAAACTCTATTAATTTTTCATTATTTTCTATTTCTGGATTCCCAATGAATTCATTGCAAATCGTGTTATCAAATTTTATTTTTTTACCAGCACCTAATATTAAATGCCCTACTTCACTATTACCACATTGATTATCAGGTAATCCTATATAATCACCATATCCATATAAAGAAGCATGAGGATATTCATCATATAGTTGATTAAAGCATTCCATATCAGCTTGTTTTACTGCGTTTCCATACTCAGAATCATTATTTCCAATCCCATCTAGGATGATCATAATAACCTTCTTCATATTAATCACCTACAAACTATTTTAACATAACTATACGGAAAAAACGAGCAATAAAACTCGTTTATATAGTTAACAGTTTAAAAAAGTTTTGCGGAGTAGATATTATTTCAGTTCCTTGTCTTTTAGTAGCGCAGTTTTGTAATTTATCTAAACCATTAGAAATATCTAATCCCATAGGCTTATCGACAATTCCACTTTTTTCTTTACAAAGAGTTCCACCTTCAAACGATAACATGGTCTCATATATTCTTAATTCGTTACCATATTCTTGATAAACTCTTTCGCCTTGGGCATATACCCCAGTTTTTTCAAATTTTACTGCATAGTATGATTTAACATCATAGCTGTTGTAATCATAACAAAGAAATATTTTTCCATTCATAGGAGACATAGTTGTTGGGTTAATTATATAATTACTTGTTTTACTTTCACTAGTTAAATAACCTTGTTCGATTAAATATGATATAGAAGTATCTACACATGATTTATTTTCGTCATAGTATTTTTTTATCTCATCTTTTCTAGCACTTCCATATTTTTCCGCTGCTATTTCAATCTCTTTAATCTTACCTTGATAATTATTACGTCTTGTAGCAGTATATACACCTAAATATGCTGGAACTCCTAAAATAATTAATAAACCCATGATACAAAATACAGCTAACATTTCTATTAATGTAAAACCATTACGTTTCATGACTAATCACCTACTATAGATATAATAACATAATTACAAGAAAAAAAGTAGTTATTACTAACTACTTTTGAACAATTTTGACATTTATTTCTTTAGTTACTGTTTGAGCATCTACTCTTTCATCATCAACAGTAATATATACTGGAACAGTATGTGTTCCTACTCCTAATCCAGTTAAATCAACATAAGCATATATCTTAGATGAATCAATACCATTAATAACGTTTTGTACACCCTTAATAATTACACTTACTGCCTTATCATTATCAGTGGCAGCATTAACTACTAATCCACTACCTAGATTACTTGTATGAACGATATTATCATTTACTGTCTTTTGAACTTGATCACCAACAGTTACTTTAACATTTGTCTTATCTTGTGTCATATATCTAACACCAGTTGGTTGAGATAAATCTAATGAGAATTCACCATCACCAGAAATTGAACTTACATCTAATGTAGCCTCAATAGCTGTTATGCCTTCAATCTTATCTTTATCACCATAAATAGTTACTTCATTAACACTACTATTGATATTAGCAATAGCTTTACCATTAGTCATAGCACCTTTAACTACTATCTTAACTGGTTTAGTTGCATGATATGAATCTACTGTTACAGTAGCACTTACTTTAGATGGAACCATTTCAACATTTTCTAATAAGTTACCATTTTCATCATAAGCAGCTAACTTAACTTCATCAATAGTAAAGTCACCTGAACTAGTTAATGGAATAACTGATGCATCTACTAAAGCTTTTACTACTGCTATCTTATCAATTATTTCTTGACTAGATTTAACAATAATATTATTAGTATCTAGTGTTACTTTACTAACACTTAATTTAGCATCTAATTTATCCATCTTCATTAATTCATATGATAATGGTTTACTTACAGATTTCTTTTCAGCTATTTTAACTGTTACTGTCGATGGATCTAATTTATAACTTACTGAAGTAATTGAATGATTATATTTTAAACTTACTTTATAAGTACCTACTCCATAATTAGATAAATCTAATTTAACTTCATGATCACCTAAACTAGTTGCTAGATATACAGCACTCTTTGAACCAATTAAAGTAATATCTACTGCTTCAGGTACACCCTCAACAACATACATCTCTTTATTGTATTCAACTTGTACTGGTTGATCATATATTACTTCAGCTTCTCTATCAGTTAAATTAATAACTTGTGTATCTACTAGTACGAATACTAAGATAGCTAATACTAAAGCAACATATACTAATACATTAGGTCTATTTAATAATTTTTCTATACCTACACTATTATCTTTTAATAATTCATCTACTTTATAAACTATTTTACTAACTGGAGTAACGATTAAGAAATCGATTAGTTTATATAGTAATTTGAAAGGAATTAATAATACTTTTAATAACTTACGCATTATCTTCATCTCCTTCCGCTTCATCAGCATCATAGAATACTTCAACTTTTGGTTTTAGTTCTTCTAGAAGCATTACTCTAAATTCATCTAGAGTTAAGTTGTAATGAAGATAATTATCACAAGCAATACTTATTCTACCTGTTTCTTCTGAAACGATTAATGCAATAGCATCTGTTTCTTCAGCTATACCTAAGGCAGCTCTATGTCTTGTACCTAATTTCTTATTAACATTAGGATTCATACTAGTCTTAAATACAGCACCAGCACAAGTAACTTTATCTCCTTGAATAATTACACCACCATCATGTAATGGGTTTGGTGGTAAGAAGATAGCTTCTAATAATTGACTTGATATATCAGCATATAACTTTGTAGTTGGTGCGATATATTCTTGTAAGCTCATATTTCTTTCAATAACTATTAAAGCACCAATTCTTTGTTTCTTTAGGTGTTCAATAGCAGTCATTATTTCAAATACAATCTTTTCTCTTTCATCAACCGTTAATACTTTATGTCGACCCAGCAACTGACTTCGACCTATCTGCTCAAGTACATTTCTTATTTCTGGTTGGAATATAACTATAATAGCTATAGGTCCCCAAGAAATAATATACTCAAG
>JAEEGL015692358.1_pt1 | contig 16496 bp, 16 predicted proteins | sample 9134231 | NCBI WGS metagenome assembly JAEEGL01 (sample SAMN16246548, study PRJNA631951) | gut metagenome | biome: gut microbiome; feature: rumen; material: fiber-attached | host: Bos | place: Iran: Karaj | collected 2018-10
CATCACCAACAAGAAAGACGCCATTGCAAAGGTGCTCACTGTCCTCGAAGGAAAGGGCTGCGGCGAGGCCGGCGTGCAGTATAAGATGAAGGACTGGGCCTTCAACCGTCAGAGATACTGGGGCGAGCCGATTCCGCTCGTACACTGCCCGAAGTGCGGCATCGTCGCGGTTCCGTATGAGGAGCTGCCGCTGAGACTGCCGCCGGTCGAGAACTTCGAGCCGGGTACCGACGGCGAATCGCCGCTTGCAAAGCTCGATTCCTTCGTCAACTGCAAGTGCCCGCAGTGCGGCGGCGCTGCAAAGCGTGAGACCGATACCATGCCGCAGTGGGCAGGCTCCTCGTGGTACTTCCTGCGCTACTGCGATCCGCACAATGACAAGTGCCTTGCCGATATGGACGTACTGAAATACTGGATGCCGGTTGACTGGTATAACGGCGGCATGGAGCATGTTACGCGCCATATGATCTACTCCCGCTTCTGGCATAAGTTCCTCTATGATATCGGCGTCGTGCCGACACCGGAGCCCTATGCAAAGCGTACCGCGCAGGGCCTGATTCTCGGTCCGGACGGCGACAAGATGTCCAAGTCCAAGGGCAATGTCATTGACCCGAATGATGTCGTCGATCAGTACGGCGCAGACGTTCTGCGTCTGTATGTCCTCTTCATGGGCGACTATGAAAAGGCAGCGCCGTGGAGTGAGGACAGCGTCAAGGGCTGCAAGCGTTTCCTCGACCGTATCTGGGCATTGCAGGATATCGTCACCGAGGGCGAAGGCTACAGCGATGCGCTCATGACCCCGATGCACAAGACGATCCGCAAGGTCTCCGAGGACATCGAGAACCTCAAGTTCAATACCGCAATCGCAGCGATGATGACGCTTGTCAACCAGATTTATGCAGCAGGCAGCATCACGAAGGGCGAGCTCCGCACGCTGCTGATTCTGCTCAATCCGTTTGCACCGCATATGACCGAGGAAATCTTCTCGCAGCAGGGCTTCGGTATTCTTAATGAGCAGTCGTGGGTCGAGTACGATCCGGCACTGTGCGTCGAGGCAGAGGTCGAGATCGTTGCACAGGTCTGCGGCAAGATCAAGGCAAAGCTGATGATTCCGCAGGGTGCCGATGAAGCAACGGTTGTCGCGCTGGCAATGAAGGATGAAAACATGCAAAAGGCGCTTGCCGGAAAAACAATTCGCAAGCAGATTTATGTACAAAATAAGCTGGTGAATTTTGTTGCAAATTAACGAAAACCGGACGGAATCTGTCTCTCAGGAGAAATCCGCTTGACAAAAGGTATAAAATGTGATACAATATATCTATATTCATATTCAGCTCATAAGGAGCATCCGATACCCTGATTGTGATAGCTCTTTATAGATATCCTCTGTCGGGTGACAAAGGGAGGGAAAAATTCGTGGCAGAAGTACGCGTTGGTAAGAACGAGTCCTTGGATACCGCTCTCAAGCGTTTCAAGCGTTCCTGCGCAAAAGACGGCGTCATCGCTGAGGTTCGCAAGCGCGAGCACTACGAGAAGCCTTCCGTAAAGCGTAAGAAGAAGTCTGAAGCAGCTCGTAAGCGCAAGTTCTGATGTCGTCGGGAGTCGTTCGCCGTGCCGCTGCGCACTGCGCTTCGTGCAGGAGCGAGAATTCCGTTGCCCTGTATATATCACATACGGGATCATGACGAAACAAGAAAAGACACAGCATCGCGGTTTTGCGGTGCTGTGTTTTTTGTGCTTTGAATGGGGGAGTATCCATGCTGAAATTCGGGTTCGGTTTTATCATTGGTTTCACAATAAGTTTGTTGATCTATTTGAAGTGGATCAATTCCGGCAGAAAAAAGAAATCCGGCTTTTCACTGAATCCGGTCACGGTTCTGAATATCGCGGCGTATAATGGATTTATGGCAATCGGACTGTATCTGAATCTTATGTTCAGTTATGTTTTGGACGAGAGCGGGTGTTTTGGGGACTGGAAGGACAGTCTCTCTCCGATTGTATATTGTTTTGTTTTTTTTCTGTTTCATAAGATCGTTCAGCATCTGACAGGTCAATCCGGAATGGCAGATGAAATCTATGCTGTATGTTATCAAAGTATGCTGATTGTGCAGACAGTCGGTATTTTGCTGCTGAAATACTATGATGCAGCAAGTATCCTGATTGCATTTTTATGCGGAGAGATATTTGCTGTATCGCTGCGCCGTAATCGAAAAGTACGTCCGAAAGCGTTTCTGAGATGGCTGAAAATGAAGTGCAGCGGGTTTTCATGCACGAGTCAAAAGACAAAGGACACATTGACTGCGCTTATAACAAATTGTCTGCTCGCTGTATTTACGCTTTTTGACATGGGCACGTCAGAATCCAAGCTGCTGCGCTTCTTTGTGGGTGTCTTCGCCGGTATTCTATCTGCAATCCTTTTGATTGTATTCCTCTTTTGGTATTTGAACAGAGAGAAGCAGCCCGATCATCATAAATAAGGAAAGCCGCTCAATTTCACGTATCAGCGTGGCTTGAGCGGCTTTATTTGTATTATCATAAAACAGGACATACTATTCGATCAGTCCGAGCGATTGCTTCCAGCGGAGGATGCGCAGGACGGATTCGTTGATTTGTTCCTCGGAGATGAGCCCCGATTCGACCGCTGCAACGATTGCGTCTGCCGATGCCGTATCGTCTGCGAACATGACAAAGTCATTGCCTGCAAGTACGGCTGCGACTGCGGCATTCTGACCGCCGGTATAGAGATTGATCGCATTCATGCCGAGGTCGTCAGTCATGATAACGCCGGTGAAGCCAAGCTCCTCGCGCAGAATCCGGTGCACCTCGGGAGAGAGCGATGCAGGATGCTCAGGGTCCATGCAGTTGACGATATTATGGCTGACCATGACCGCATCCGCACCGGCACGGATGCCCGCGAGAAACGGCAGGAAATCACTCTCCGTGAAGGCGCTGTAATCGCGCGTATCATACGCCATAAACTGATGCGTGTCGATGCTGCCGCCGTAGCCGGGGAAGTGCTTGAGCACCGAGCCGAGCCTGTGCGCACGCATCTCCGAGACAACAACATCGGCATAATCCGCGGTCTCGTGCGGGTTCAGACCGAAGGTTCGGCTGTAGATATAATTCGAGGGATCGACCGGCACATCGCAGACCGGTCCGAGATTGACATTGACGCCGAGCGAGAGCAGCAGATCGGCTTTCTCTGCGGTATCGCCGCGCAGTGCATCCCAGCCGCCTTCGTCGAAAATGACGCGGCTGTTGCGGAACGGTGCAGCGCGAAGCTGCGGATTCAGACTGACGCGGTTAACCGGTCCGCCCTCCTCATCGACGGCGATCAGCACGGGCGTTTTCGCCGCCGCCTGCAAGCGTGCGGTCATAGCCTGTACTGCGGCAGCCGATTTGCCGCTGAATGCGCCTGCGAACAGACACATCGCACCGGAGCCGCGCCGGATCGCTGCGGCTGCGGTCGCTTCATCTGCGGCGCTCGAAATCATCATCTGCTCCGCCTTTTCATGCAGCGACATGGCGCGCAGACGCCCCTCTATATCAAGCGTCTGCGGTGCTTCGTTTGTCGTTGTGACGGTGAATGCTGCGGCGGTTTTTGTGGTTAATGCTGAGGTTGTGCGCTTTGCGGATGTTGTTTTGCCGGTGCCGGTTGTGCTGACGGTTGTACCGGTCGTGCGCTGCGTTTTTGTGGTCGCAGGGGACTCCTCCCCGCGGATGATCTGAATGATCTGCACAGACTGTCCTTCGGTTTTCTTGGAAGCCTGTGTCGTTGATGCAGCCGTCGTTGTCACGGTGCGGGACTGCTGTGTCTGTTTTTGCGTATCTGTGAATGTTTCCGGTTCCGTTGTCAGGGATGCGGCAGTACCGGTTGTTTCGGGCGCTTCGGTTTCTGTTTCCGCAGACATTTCCTCGATCATGAGATCGTCAATCATGGAATGCTCCTCATCCGTTGTCTCAGCGCCGCAGGCGGTCAGCAGCAGACCGGCAGTCAGCGCACAGATCAGCCGCCGTTTCATGATACATCCTCCAGCAGACCGAGCGACTGCTTCCATTTGAGAATCCGCAGCACGGATGCGTCAAGCTGATCCTCGTCAATCGTGCCGTCACGGACTGCTTCGGTGATCGCTGCGACGGAGCCGTCAAAATCGGCATAGCAGAGCAGATCATTGCCTGCGAGTACGGCTGCAACCGCCGGATTCTGTCCGTTCGTAAACTGCGTAATTGCGTTCATTCCGAGATCATCTGTGATGATGACGCCGCGGAAGCCGAGCTCCTCGCGCAGAATGCGGTGTACCTCCGGCGAGAGTGATGCAGGCTGTTCGCTGTCCATGCATTCGACAATATTGTGTGTCACCATGACCGAATCGGCACCTGCTTCAATGCCTGCGAGAAACGGCAGCAGATCGCGCGATGCAAATTCACTGTATTCACGCGCATCATACGCCATATTCAGATGCGTGTCGGCACTGCCGCCGTAGCCCGGAAAGTGCTTGAGCGAGCAGCCGAGCTTCTGTTCTTTCATGATCGAAACGACCGTGTCAATGTACTCGGCGGTCTCTTCCGCATCGGTGCTGAAACAGCGCGGATAGATGAAATCCCATGTATTGAATGGCACATCGCAGACCGGTGCAAGATTGACATTGAGTCCGAGATCAAGCAGAAATGCTGCCTTTTCTTCGGTATCGCTGCGGATGAGGTCCCAGCCGCCTTGTTCAAACAGGAACCGCGGACTCCAGAAATTCGTCTCACGCAGATTCGGATTCAGGCTGACGCGGCAGACCGAGCCGCCTTCCTCATCGACCGAGAGCAGCAGCGGAATCCTTGCCGCATCCTGAAAACCCGCAGTCATACTGCGCACCTCGTCTGCGGTTTTGTATGCAAACGGCTGTGCAAACAGGCAGAGACCGCCTGCACCCTTTTCGCAGACATCATTGCCGACGTTCTGATCCGTGCAGCCGACGAGAATCATCTGTGCCGCCTTGCGCTCGAGACTGAGCGTATCAAGCAGTTCCGTGAGCGACGGGTCATCCGGCGGCGTCCAGACATTCGTCGTCGTGGTTGTGACGGTCGTTTCGGTTGTTGTGGTGACGGCACCCTCGGGGTATTCGATCACGCGCGAATCATCGTGCATAGCCGTGATTTCCTCGCCGAAACTGCATCCGCAAAGAATCGCCATGCCGACTGCGGGCAGCATGGCGATACAGTATTTCAGTATTGACTTCATGTGATTATTCTTTCGGTTACGGGGCTTTGTATGTATCATATGCATTATGAGAAATGTATATGAAAACTAGAAAATACGCTGTTTCTGGAAGGATCGGCTATCAGAAATTGAACCGCGGAACAGCATCGTATTCCTTCGGCAGACCGGTCACATAATCCGGAAAGCCGATGCTTTTGATCAGCACGGAGGGCTCATCCGGAAACAAATATTTGTTCAGATGTGCAATGAAATCGGCTTCTGTATAGCACAGACAGCCGTTTTGTCTGTAGGGCGCAGCATCCGGACTTTCCGGAAGCCACTTGCTGCAAAATTCCAGACAGTATTCACGCAGATGCTCTGCAACGACATCCGGAACAGAGTACAGCATCCGTTCACTGTCTGCACTGAGAATGACAGGTTTCATTGGATACCTCCGAACAATAATATGATGATGCAGCGGTACGGCAATCAGTTTTTCAGGCTCTGCATCGGGGCAGGGATTCTGCCGCCGCGCGAAATAAACTTATCGGCGCTTTCACGGCGTACCGGCATGACCGGACCCTTGCCGAACAGACCGCCGAAATCGAGCTCCTCGCCTTCCTTTTTGCCGATTGCCGGAATCACACGGACAGCGGTTGTCTTGCTGTTGACCATGCCGATTGCGGCTTCGTCTGCGATGATCGCGGAGATCGTCGAAGCAGGCGTATCACCCGGAATGACGATCATATCCAGACCGACCGAGCAGACCGCGGTCATTGCCTCGAGCTTTTCGATGGAGAGAACGCGCGAATTTGCCGCGTCGATCATGCCGGCATCCTCCGAAACGGGGATGAATGCGCCCGAGAGACCGCCGACGCTGGACGATGCCATGACGCCGCCCTTCTTGACCGCATCATTGAGCAGTGCGAGTGCAGCCGTTGTGCCGTGCATACCGCAGATCGAGAGTCCCATGCCCTCGAGGATATGTGCAACGCTGTCGCCGACAGCAGGGGTCGGGGCAAGCGAAAGATCGACAATGCCGAACGGAACGCCGAGCATTTTGGATGCGCGAGTACCGACGAGCTGACCCATGCGCGTGATCTTGAAAGCCGTGCGCTTGATGATATTCGCAAGCTCGTCAATGGATGCATCGGGATATTTTTCGATTGCCGCGCGGACAACGCCCGGACCCGATACGCCGACATGGACCTCGCAGTCCGGCTCGCCGACGCCGTGGAATGCGCCTGCCATGAAGGGGTTATCCTCCGGCGCATTGCAAAGCACGACCAGCTTTGCAGGACCGAAGCACTGCTGATCGGCGGTCAGCTCGGCGGATTCACGGACAATCTCGCCCATGAGCCGGACGGCATCCATGTTGATGCCGGCTTTCGTCGAGCCGACATTGACCGAAGCGCAGAGATTCGAGGTCTCGGCAAGTGCCTGCGGAATCGCACGAATCAGTGCTTCGTCACCGGCAGAGAAGCCCTTGTGGACGAGTGCGGAGAAACCGCCGATGAAATTGACGCCGGTTGTCTCGGCAGCGCGCTGCAAGGTGCGTGCGAGCAGAACCGGATCACCGCCTCTGGTTGCAGAGACGAGCATGGCGGCAGGGGTGATCGAAATACGCTTGTTGATGATCGGGATGCCGTATTCGGTCTCGATCTGCTGACCGGTTGCGACGAGCTTTTCCGCCTTGCGTGTGATTTTCTCATAGACGCGGTCGCAGACGGTGTGCATATCCTCCGCACAGCAGTCCAGCAGCGAAATGCCCATGGTGATCGTGCGGATATCAAGGCATTCGTCCTGAATCATGCGGATTGTTTCGAGTATATCAGAGGTATTGAGCATAGTATCCTCCCAAAATCAGATGCGGTGCATAGAGTTGAAAATATCCTCGTGCATGACGTGGATCGAGAGACCGAGCTCCTTGCCGAGTGCGGTCAGGGCTTCGGAGAGCTCCGAGAATTCACAGCTGATGCCGCGGATATCGACGAGCATGAACATGGCAAATAAATCCTGCAAAACACTCTGCGTCACCTCGATGACGTTTGCATTTTTCTCAGCGCAGATGCCGCTGACCTTATGCAGAATTCCGACGGTATCATGACCGATGACTGTAATGACTGCTTTCATAGGGGAAAGCCTCCTTCCGAAAAATAAAGGGTTCCGGCAGTCCGCCGGAGCATACTTCTATATTATAGCACATATTCACGAAAAGTGCAAGAGGAGAAAGGAGTGAGTGAGAAGTGCGGAGAGAAGAGTGTGGAGAGGGAAGTGTGGGAGAAAGTAGAAAGGAGGACTTCATTTTCGGAATGCCCACCGGCGGGCTTTAGATCAATGGAGGGCGGCACTGCCGTCTTTAGATCAATTCATGCAGGCGTTGCCTGCTTTCACAAAATCATCACATTTCCGGCGTATAATAATAAAACAAAAATAAATCCGGAGGAACTGAATGAACGGGAAAAAAATCATCGGCACGCTGACGGCTGCTGTGCTCTGCTGCACGGCGCTGCTCGGCTTTCCGCATCTGACAACCGCGCCGCTCTGTGCAGAAGCCGCAGACGGCAGACTCTATAACCAGTGGGAGGCAAAATGGAAGGATGTCACATGGGACGGCTATGCCACAACCGGCAACTCCATGTATACCTCTGCCTGCGGCATCTTCTCCTTCTGCAATGCGCTCTACGGTCTCAACGGCACCGAAGCCGATGCGGTCGAGGTTGCGCAGTGGGCGTATGAAATCGGTGCATTCCGTCCGGGCGGCGGCGGCACCTACCGCGATATTCTCTATGCAAATATCGAAAAGAAATTCGGCGAGAAATTTCATTTTACGCTCGGCAAGGAGTATTTCGGCACCGTGACCCAGCCCGCCGCGATCAATCATCTGAAAACAGGCGGCGTGATCGTGCTGCATGTGCCGGGGCATTTCATTGCCGTGACGGGCTACAATGAAGAGAATCAGACCTATCATGTCATTGAGAGCGCTGTATCTGACAGCCGCGGACTCTCCGGTGACAGCTGGGTTTCGGGGCAGAAGCTCAGTCAGGGCAAGACCGCCGGTTCGTGGTATATTCTGCTCTCGAATACGAAAGCACCGGAGCGTGCAGAGGTCGGGCTGAACAGCGGTATCGACTATGCCGGTGCAAATGAGGTCATTGATTTTGTTGCTGACAGCGATACGCGCAATACCTTCGCGCTCGGCATCAATGACAAGGACGGCGAGCGGCTTTCAACGCTTTATGTTCGTGATTACGCGCTTTCCTCGCGGCAGCATTTCCGTTATCAGCTGCCGGTCGGCGATTATTCCTGCTATGTGACCGGCGCAAATGAGTTCGGCATGATCGACAGTCCGGATTTTGTGTTCCATGTCTATGAGGGCGCGCCGGAGAAAGCGGATTTCAAAATCTCCGCGGAAAAAGGGGAGACCGGCAAGCCGATTGACCTGACACTTTCCAGTGACCTTTCGACGGAGCAGATCGTTCATATCAGCAGAAACGGCGAGCAGTACCGCGATCTGCGCACGGTGCGCGTACTGAAAGACAGTGAGGCAACGGATGTCTGGACGCCGGAGCTGCCGGGCGAATATGCGCTTTCCGCCGAGATTTCCAACAGCTACGGCAAGCTCGACCCTGCAACATATGCTGTCTCGGTCAGCGGCGATGTGCCGATTTCCTTTGATGCAGCAGGCGGTACGGTTGAGAATGCGCCGGAGACCGTGCATTATCCGGGCACATACGGCGAACTGCCCGTTCCGCAGCGGAGCTGGTGGAAGTTCCTTGGGTGGTATACGCAGCCGCAGGAGACCGATCAGCCGGAAGCACAGCCGGATGCCGCGGAGGAGCAGGATGCCGAACCGCCGCAGCAGATCACCGGCAGCACAAAGCTGACGAATACCGATGCGCACACGCTCTATGCTCACTGGGAGAAGATTTATCAGCGCGGCGATTTCAATATTGACGACCGGATTGACAGTATTGACGCACAGCTTGTGCTCGATCAGTATATCTCGGTGCTCTCCGGCTATCAGGCGGCGGAGGTTGATCCGCACGGCTTTGAAAATGCGGATATCGACGGCAGCGGCGATCTGACGGTCGCAGATGCGCAGATGATTCTGCTGTATTATGTGACGAATACGGTTGCGCAGCGTGAAGTCAGCTGGGAGCATCTGCTCGATCCGGAAACCACGACAACGACGACTACGACAACAACGACGACCACCACCACAACAACTACTACTGCCACCACTACAAAAACGACTACAACAACTACCACCGCAACCACAACCGCCAAAACCACAACGCAAAATTCGACCGCCGCGACCACTACCGCAGCGCACCCGAAGACAACCGCAGCGTCCACCACTACAAAGGCAGCAACTACGACAAAGGCAGCAACTACAACAAAGGTAGCAACTACGACAAAGGTAGCAACTATGACAAAGGCTGCAACCACCACAAAGGCTGCAACCACTACAAAGGCTGCAACCACTACAAAGACTGCCACCACCACTAAGGCTGCAACCACCGCAAAGACCGCAGCTACTACGGCGGCAGCAACTGTGCAAACAACAACCGCAGCATAAAAAACAATCCGCGAAGCCGGTTTGACTTCGCGGATTTTGTTGTATACGGTTATCAACTGAATTTGTCGATGTCGAGATCGGGCGGTGCGTCGATCTCCTCGCCGACATATTTTCCGTTTTTCTTCCGCTGCTTGACGCATTCTGTCAGCAGGTATTCGATCTGCCCGTTGACGGAGCGGAAATCATCCTCAGCCCATGCGGCAATGGCATCATAGAGCTTTTCGGAGAGCCGCAGCGGAACCTGCTTTTTTGCTGCCATGATCAGTAGAGGCTGCCGGAATTGACAACCGGCTGTGCATCATGATTGCCGCAGAGCACGACGAGCAGGTTGGAGACCATTGCCGCCTTGCGCTCCTCGTCCAGCTCGACCGTTTTGTTCTCGCTCAGACGTTCAAGCGCCATTTCCACCATGCCGACTGCGCCGTCTACGATCATCTTGCGCGCATCAATGATTGCGGAAGCCTGCTGACGCTGGAGCATCACGGCTGCGATCTCCGGTGCATATGCAAGATAGGTGATGCGTGCTTCGATGATCTCGATGCCTGCGTTTTCGACCTTCTGCTGAATCTCATCGCGGATTCTTGCCGCAACGACCTCGCTCGAGCCGCGGAGCGAGCCCTCGTCCGCAATGCCGTCGCCGGTCGTATCGACATTCGGTGCGACGTCATAAGGATAGAGCCGGACGATATTGCGCAGCGCGGTATCGCATTGCAGCGAGAGATATTCCTTGTAGTTATCGACATTGAACACCGCCTGTGCCGTATCGACAACGCGCCAGATGACCGCAATGCCGATCTCGACCGGATTGCCTAGGCAGTCGTTGATCTTCTGCCGGTTATTGTTCAGTGTCATCATTTTCAGAGAGATTTTCTTGGTCGGCATCTCCATGGAAAAATTTGTCGTGACGCCGTCCGTTGCTGCCTTGATGACGGAGGACGGTGCAACATCGCCGCTCTGACGGAGCTTGGTCGAAGCAGCCGGATTGAAGGCGGTGCAGAAGGGATTGATATAGTAGAAGCCGTCACCCTTGAGCGTACCGACGTACTTGCCGAAGAGGGTCAGGACGAGCGCTTCCTGCGGCTTGAGGATGCGCAGACCGAGCATCGGGAGCCAGCCGAGGCTCATCCAGATGATACCGATGATGAAGGCAGTCAGGCGGAGCCCTGCGATTTGTCCTTCCGAATCGAAGCCCGTGACGCCGTAGACGAATACCCCGACACCTGCGAGATAGAGCAGGAGGAAGAGCAGGAGCATTGCCATACCGTTTTTCTTTTGTGTCAAAATCTTTTCTTTCATGATGATGTCCTTTCCGGATGAATTGCACATCCATTTGATATCATTATGATATCACAGAAATATTATTTTGTCAATATTCCGAATAAATATTTATATTTTAACAAGTGTGCTTTTCTCCTTCCGCCTTCCTTTATCTCCTCACTTTCACTTCTCTTTCCTATCTTTTCAGGTGCGTCGCTTGCATTGCGCGGTGAATTGTTGTATAATAAAGAGGATATGATCTGAAAGGAGTTCTGCACCATGAAAGTCAATTATCAGAATGAAATCGAATCCTGCATCCGCAGCGGCATCACAACCTATGAGGGCAATGCAGAAATCTGGTTTGTCAAGGTTTGGGAATTGCTGGAACGCGACGGGCTGACTTCCTATGACACGATTCCCGAGAAAATGCAGGTCTATTCGCTGGCAGCAGGCATGTGTACGGTTTATCTGGAAGTGACCGCACGGCTTCTGGAATATGATTACGCCGATGATCTCTTTCTTGTGCCTGATCCGGAACAGTTTGCCGAGATCGGCTCGGATGAGGAGGAAGAAATCCTGCGCGATTTTATTGCAAAGGCAATCTGCAATGAAAAAGGCATGAAGACCGTTCTGGATGCGCTGGACCGGCATCTCGGCGTCAGCCGGACATTTGCGGCGATTTACTATTGTCTGAATTATGAGCAGTTTTCACTGGAGGACTGGGAATCGGACGAATACTATTACGGGGATATTGACGATCCGGACGAACTGGAACAGGCGCGGTGCAGCAATGAGGACTATGAACGGCGCAAGGAGCTTGCATCCTGCACAGATGACCTTGAACTGCTGGATATGATCCTGAATGAGGTCGATATTCCGAAAGCAGAAGCATTTGAATGGCTCGCGCAATACATGCACTGATACGGAGGAACCTATGCTCATTGATTTTCATACACATATTTTTCCGGAAGCGATTGCCGCGCGCAGCATTGCAGCGCTGGAATCTGCAATCCGGCAGATTCAGGGCGAGGATTACCGGAAGGGCGAGCCGCTGACCTGCCGTCCGGCAACGCTTGACGGTCTGCTCAGCGACATGCAGCGCACGCATGTGGACAGAAGCGTCTGCCTGCCGATTGCGACCAAGCCTTCGCAGACCGCAACGATCAACCGCTATGCGGAAACCGTCCGTTCGGAGCGGGTCCTCTCCTTCGGTACGCTGCATCCGGCGGACCCCGAATGGGAGACCGTGCTCGAAGACCTGAAACGGCGGGGCTTCCGCGGCATCAAGCTGCATTTGCAGTTCCAGCTTTTCTATATCGACAGTCCGGAGGTGCTGCACATTCTGCAAAAGGCGGAGCAGCTTGATCTGCTGGTAATTTTCCATGCAGGCGACGATATCGGACTCCCTCCGCCCGTATATGCACCGCCGGAGCGGATTCGTCATGCGCTTGATTATGTCTCCGGAAAGAATCTGATCGCGGCGCATCTCGGCGGCTGGGAACAGTGGGATGAAGTCGAGAAATATCTCGTCGGGACGCCGATTATGCTTGATACGGCGTTTATCTCGCAGTTTATTGATCCGGCGCAGTGTGTCCGCATCATCCGGAATCACGGCGCGGAGAAGATTCTGTTCGGCTCCGATTCGCCGTGGGAGAGTCCGGCAGATACGCTGCGCTTCCTGACATCGCTCGGACTGACAGAAAAAGAAATGTCACAGATCACGCATGAAAATGCGCTGCGTCTGCTTGGGAGTCATATCGCATGAATACAGTTACAATCGCGCGGCAGACCGTGCCGCAGACCGCAGCCCTTGCACCGATGGCATCGGTCGCCGATACCGCATACCGCACGCTCTGCGCGGAACACGGCGCCTGCATGACGACCGGCGAGCTGGTTTCGGCAAAGGGACTCTGCTACGGCAGCAAGGGGAGTGCCGAGCTCTGCCGCATCACACGGGCGGAGCGCCCCATGGGCTTGCAGCTTTTCGGCAGTGAACCGGAATTTATTTCGGAGGCGGTGCAGCGGCTGCTGGATTTTCAGCCGGACTGGATTGATCTGAATATGGGCTGTCCGGTGCCGAAGGTTGTCAATCAGGGGGCGGGCAGTGCGCTGATGAAAACACCGGAGCTTGCTGCGGAATGCCTGAAAGCAGCGGTCAGAGCGGCGGAAGGCAGATGCGCCGTGACCGTCAAAATGCGCATCGGCTGGGATGCGGAGCATATCAATGCAGTCGAATTTGCAAAGCGCATGGAAGCAGAGGGCGCAGAAGCGATTGCCGTCCACGGCAGAACGCGCACGCAGTTTTACAGCGGCAATGCGGACTGGTCACAGATCGCGGCAGTCAAGGCAGCCGTATCGGTTCCGGTGATCGGCAACGGCGATATCACATCCGGCGCGGACGCGGTGCGCATGTACCGTGAGACAGGCTGTGATCTGGTCATGGTCGGCAGGGCGAGCTACGGCAATCCTTGGATATTCGGGGAAATCATACATGCACTGGAAGGGACGCCGTGTACGCCGCCTGATGTGGAGTCGCGTCTGCGTGAGATGCTCCGGCATATGCGCATGATTCTTGACAACAGCGAAAAATCGGAGCAGCTTGCGATGCGTGAGGCGCGCAAGCATGCGTTATGGTATCTGCGCGGCTATCCGGGCGCGGCTGCATTCCGTGCGCGCTCGGCAGGGCTCTGCACCTATGCCGATGCGGAACAGCTTGCCGCGGATTATCTGGCATACCGCGCAGACAGAGCAAAGTGAACAGGCAGGAAGTTGCAGAGAGAAAGCAGAAAGGAATCCGCATGCCGGAACAGCAATGTGTTCCGGTGATGATACTTTCTGCTTTTTCTTTTTTTCAGTTTTTTTCCTGTGACCGTTTGGGGAGATTTGCCGTCTATGGGAATGAAGCGGGGAAAACAAAAGCAAAGGAGGCGATGCATATGCCGGCAGATGACGCTGATCTGATACGGATGTTTGAAATGCGCAGTGAGCAGGCAATCGCCGAAACACAGACACGCTACGGCGGCTTCTGCTACAGCATTGTATACAGAATTCTGGGCAATGCAGAGGATGCGGAGGAATGTGTCAGCGATGCGATGCTGCATCTCTGGAATGCGATTCCGCCGGCAAAGCCGAAGAGCTTCCGTGCATTTCTCATCACGCTGACAAAACATATTGCACTGGACCGGCAGGCACAGAATACTGCGGTCAAGCGCGGCGGCGGCAGTGCGGAAACCTCGTTGGAATCGCTGCCGGATGTGCTTGCGGCTGCGGACGATACGGCGCTTGCCGCGGAGCAGCGGATGCTCCGTGAAGCGCTGGGGCAGTTTTTATCGTCCCTGCCGCAGGAAACGCGCATCCTCTTTATTGAGCATTACTGGATGATGTGTACGGTCAGCGAACTGGCAGAGGAGCACAAAATGGGAAAGAGCGCAGTGAAAATGACACTGCTGCGGACACGCAAAAAGCTCGGAGAATACCTGAGAAAGGAGGGATTGATGTGAATGATATGCAGATAAATGATCTCATGGCGCTTCTGCCGCCGGAGTATCTCGATGAAGCCGTGCAGTACCGCATGGCGCATATGAAGAAAGACGGTTTTTCGGCAGCGCCGCAGATCGTTCAGCGGAGGCAGATGCCGCACAGGCTGCTTGGGGCTGCGGCAGCGCTCAGTGTAGCGGCATGTCTGACGGCTGTGTTCGGTCTGGGGCTCTGGTTCGGCAGCAGGATGCCGGATTTTCCGGTCGAGTCGCATGCGCATGATATTACGGAGGTCTGTCCGGAAACTGTCACCACAACCGCGCAGAGTAAAACAAGCGCAAAGCCGGAATCGAAAACCCGCCTCGGCATCATCACGCAGACAACTGCTGTCAGCGGCACGGAGCTTGCTTCGGAGACGCAAAGTGCATCCGCCAAAACACAGCAGAATACAACCGCTTCACAGAAAACGGCAGCGCAGACTGAAACCGGCACAAAAACGCATCCGACCATTGCTGGACGCGCCTATGATCCGGAGATCACTGCAAAGTATCAGCTTGGCGATGTGAATATGGACGGCGTGCTCGATTCGCAGGATGCTATACTGCTTCAGGCGGAATATACGGCAGTTGTGCTGGAAGGCGGTGAAAGTCTGCTGACGCCGGAGCAGCTTGTGCTCGGAGACTGTATCGCCGACAACCGGATTCCGCTGCCGCTGGTATCGGGATCGGATGAGATTCAGCCGCAGCGCAGGGATTATCAGGAGACAGATTATCCTGTTTCCTATGCAGACAGCTTTGTCCTGATCCGATATATTGATGAACTGCACGGTCATGATATGCATGCGGATCAGTTGTCGCTGGAAGAATTTATCAGGTACGGACGCATCGTCGGGCTCGGCACAGGCGGCGGTGCTGACCGTGATATGATCTGGCGGTATACCGATGCTTCGGAGGAATCCGTACAGCTTGAAGGATTCGGCGCATTGCCGGTGCATGTGGGCGCATACACGATGACCGGTTACTGGTATCACCAAAGTGACGGCGAGTTCAAGGCATATTACCGCTGCGGCGGGCAGTTTGTCACGTTGGTGCGGTATCTTCTGACGGATGAGGATTCTGTGCTGTATATAGACGGCATTCCTTCGGAAACAACACTGGAAGTGCAGATTCCGGAGAAGAATCTGACCGTTCAGGTTCGCAGGGATTACAGCCGTTATGTACATGAATCGGGCAATCTGACCGGTACCGTATGGGATGAATCCGGCAACCATTATTACACATCTCTTTCCGGCTTCGCATCAGAAGATGCGGCATGGGATGCCGCCGTACAGTTTATCGGCATAAGTGTGCCGGAATCACAAAATGAATGACACTTTTGAAGGAGGAAATTATCATGAAAAAACTGTCCATCGGAATCATCACAGGAGTATTGCTTTGCGGGATGCTGACTGCACCGGTCTCCGCAGAGGAGATTATACCGCAAATGGGTGACGTCAATCTGGACGGGACTGTCAATATTGCAGATGCGCAGCTGATTCTGCGTGATTATGTTGAAGTCATGTGCCAGTTAGACGGCTGCCTGACCAAGGAACAGCGCGCGCTCGGCAACGTGGACGGTCTCTTAACGGTTGGTCTTGACGGAGCAGAGTATATTTCTGATCTGACGGATGCGCAGTGGGTGCTTTATTACTACTGTTCACATCTGGTTGACCCGACGGTGACGATGGAGAGCGTGGTCGGCAGAGAATTGAAATCGGATGCGGCGCTTGTTGCCTTCAATGAGAAATACCGTATCGAGCAAAATCCTGAAACCGGCGTGCTGGAAGCTGTCCTGCGCGATCAGACCTGAATCGAAAAAAACCCCCCTGCGGTCAATTCCTGTACCGCAGGGGGATTGGTTTATTCGCTCACAGCTTCGGATTTCCGTGCGCTTTTCTTGAACTTTTTGATCTCATACATCTTATCGTCGGCGCGCTGAATCATGCTGTAAAGC
>JAEEGL017368451.1_pt1 | contig 16496 bp, 21 predicted proteins | sample 9134231 | NCBI WGS metagenome assembly JAEEGL01 (sample SAMN16246548, study PRJNA631951) | gut metagenome | biome: gut microbiome; feature: rumen; material: fiber-attached | host: Bos | place: Iran: Karaj | collected 2018-10
AATATATTCATCATATAATTCATTTTCATTAGGAATAATAACTACCATATTTTACCTCCTTCCTTTTTATTTTTATACTGAATAATCTCATACTTTCATATGAGCGTAGACTATATCTTCACCTTATTTAAGGCGCTCCCCACTTCGAAAAGGATGACTAGACCTTTTCTACTTCCACAATGGAATAGTCGTTGAGCTTTCCTCTATTCGAGGCTTAGTTGCTGATTATCAATTATATCACGACGTTTAGGATTTAACCATGCGTCATCCAAATAATTTTTTCTACTTTCGTAACATTCGCACTTATGCTTGTTTCATCATTATGCTGTAGTTTATTTGGCTTTACGAGTTTCCAGCAATTCAAGGAGTTTATTTTAAAGGGGTATTTACTTATTTCTAAATACCAGTACTTCCATATCACGACTATATGTTATTAATACTGCCCCCATAATTTGTTGCCCTCGCCACCACGAATATCTTCAGCGGTAACGCCAATGGTAATAGAGCTATCTGCCAGAGTACGGCAGTCGGCAAACAGGGTCTCGCCCTTAAACAGGAGAGCTCTGCCAACGCCAGCAATGAAATATTTATTGGCCATAATAATTTTCCTCCTTATATTTATTATATGCTATATATTTCTGTATTTTAAAAGAGCCCAAAAAGCCCTTTTCAACATTTTTAAGTAACTCTTTCGAATTTCTTTTCAAATGCCTCAAGAGACGTGAGCTCTTGAGCGATATTCTTTTTATCATCACTGAATATCCAGTGTTTAATGCTACCTTCTTTAAAGGTAACCATTCCAGACATTGACGCTTGTAATTGAGCATAATAAGTATCTTTTCTATCAACAGTTCTAAGTAACATAGATAATTTTCTCATAGTAATAGTTTTTAAATATTCAAAAGTAAAACCAGTACCAACAGCGACACATGTTAATTGTTTTTCTAAAGTCGGAGACGTATAATCTTGATTTTGAAGTCTAGCCTTAATTTCTAATTCTTCTTTTAAATCTGGGTCCATATACTTGTCTCCATCATAATCGAGAATATTTTGTCTTGGAATTAAAGCCTTAAGCTCATCAAATTCATCGTCAGTAATTTCTATTTCTTTTATCATTAACCTTTTGAGAGGCCCTTTAGTTTTAATAGAAAAAACATCTCTCATCTCTTCATTGCATTCTGGACATGTAAATGCTTGTTTATAATACTCAAATTCAGCACTTTGCTTAATTTTATCCATTAATTCGTCTGGAATCTTAGTTACCTCTACCTTTTCTCCCGTTTCTTCTTCTTTTTTCTTAACGGCTTCTGCAAACAGCTTATTAGATTCATCAACCTTGTCTTGCACAAATTTTTTTAACCCGCCAAAAGCTTCTTCATAAGTTAAATGTTTACCGCAATGAGGACAATAAATACCTCTCGGTATATGAAAAACCAATTCAAACAGTTGCATAACTTGTGCAGTTACTAATGGACCAATTTTTGAATCTTGCATTGTTGTTATTAAATAAGCCATATAAGACTGAGCAATTCCTTCAGGATTTGGAATTTTTACAGGTTTACCATTCTCCATAATAGTTTTAACAGTTTTATCCATCGTTAAACATGATAAACAATTATAAAAAATATAATAATCTTTAACTAATACTGGATAAATCTTTAAATCTTTTTTAAATGGAACTGGTTCATCTAAAGAGTAATAGGCTTGTTCGTAAAAATCTAATTTATCTTGTAAGGCTTTTGAAAGCACTACGAAACCCCAGACATCGAAACGCCCATTACAATCTTAATACCCTCATAATTTCTATTATTCCAAATTCCATATTGCGCTTGGTTAAAAATGGATTGTTCTCTACTAAAAATCATTTTTCCAACACCAGCAACTTCAGCGCCATTAAGCAAAGAAATTACTGCTTGAGTAAGAGCAGTAACTCTGCTTTTTGTTTTTACTGAAACTGGAATACCATCAATTTCATCAATATAAACATCGATAGAATCTTGCGGTACACTTAGGTTGATAATTTTAGTATTAACGACAACATCAATACCAACATTGACAATGGCTCTAAGATGATTAACTGGAATAATAGAATCTACATATATTTTAAGCATAGAGCATTCTTCAGTCCATCCATCTTCCATTCTTGGCGAACGAAAAATACGATAACCATTCTGTGTACCATTATCATTATAAATAAGTTTTACAACTTGAGAGTAAGAAGGTAAAGGTTTTTTTAATGCGTCTGTATCGTTATAATACAAAATACGCCATATATTATGAACTTGCTCTAACTCCAGTTCGTTTTTATTTTTAGGAGAAAGCAAGTAATAAATTAGACGGTCTTCTATACCGTCTAAATTATGCAAGCGATTATAATCGTTGCCAGAAATACTAATATCTCTCATAACTTCTCCTTAATAAAAACTACCAAGTTCAAAATTATAATTAGCTTCTACTTCAAATAATCCTCCAGGAGAATTGTTCCAAGTAGCCTTAATTTTGAGATAACCATTAGAGTAAGTTTTTAAATTTTTAATGGTAAATTTATTAACGTCAGTTTTTGTGAAAATAAAATATTTATTCCACTCTTCTTCGTCTATATTTTCTAATTCTACTTCAACATCAAATTCGGCACCATCTATTACTTCGTCATTGAGATATACATTTAAAGTATATTCTTCTGTTTCTGTTAATAAGATAGTAGACGCATACGGCTCTTCCATTTTTATCACATATTCAAAAACATCATCTTGCTGTTCTTGAACTTTGTATACAGGAGCAGACTCTGCTACTCTTGTATTCAAATTATCATCTGGAGCAACCATATCTCTATCTAACGCCAAAACAACTAAATCTGTTAATCTTAATGCTTCCTTTTGATTTTCTATAAAAGTAGTTCTAGCAGTAGATTTTACAACAGCTTTAACTTTATATACATGATTATTTTCTCTATTTTCAGTATCGGTAACATTAAAAACAAATCTATCATTAATGTTTACATAATTAGTAAAATAATTCATTTGCATTATAGCATACCACTCAGCTTGAGGAACTGGAAGCGTCATATTATAATACATTTGAAGATATCTCATTTGATTTTCTAATATTACTGGTTCATAATGAATTTCAGTAATATTATTTCTTTCTCTCGTAGGTGACCCCACAAATGCGAGAGATGTATTACATCTTCTAACTGTACAAGAATTGCCGCCCTTGATGGGGGATTTATTAATTCCTATCCAAATAGAAGTTTTGTAATGTTTGTCTTCTTCATTCATTTCCACCATATTTGGGAAATCTAAAGAAAACCTGTAACGATACCCAATACCGCATGGATGTCGTAAATCTTGAAAAGCCAAATGAGCCCAATCGGTTCCCAATGGCTCTCCTCTGTCTGTTTTAACCTCGGTGATTACTGCATCAATTGGAGTATAAGAAGTTCTGCGATTAGTATAGCATAATTGTTTAACCAATTCTTCTTCTATACCTACTACATTATACCTATAACGCCAATCTAAATTACGCTTGTGCTGTAAATTTTCTATATAGTAGTTGGACCCCACCATATTTTTATCAAGTTTGGCTTTTAAGAACATCGAACTATCAATAACATCAGTAGTATTAATTACTCCCATTTATTCTTTATCCTTATAAGATTGAAGTAAAAATTCTATTTGATTTTTACTTTCAAACACAATTCTTTTTAATTGCGATTTTGAAAAATCATTATTGATAATTGCGTTCATATTGATAATCAAATTTACAAGCTCTCCATTAAAAAGACCATTACTAGAAGAAATATAAATCAAAATGCCTCCACAGTATACTTTATAATTATATCCAGAATTCGGTTCCTGAGTTTTATCATAAACATACAGTATTTTTTTAATTTTATTTAAAATTTCTTCTAGACATTTTATCTTTTCTTCTGTAGATAGAGTAACATGGAAAGCATCATCAAGGTCAATAATATTTTTTGCTTCTTCCATATTTATCCCCTACCTATTCCTATGTTAACAGAACCGTTCATGAATCTAATATTCCATGCAAGTTTGTTCTGAAGTTGCATAATTTCTGTATCTAATTGGTCAACCCAAAGATTTTTAGATTTAAGAATTCTATCATTGCCAGTAATTTTAAAATCACTGTCCTGCATTATATTCCTAATATCTAACAACAGATTTCTTTCATTTTCAGCCCAAGCTTTTACTAAAAGTCTAGCTAATATATCTTTAATTTCCTCAATAATTAAAGTATTGCCAACTTGAGTTTGTCCTTGCAATTTTGTAAATTCACTATTAAATTCTCCAACATAATATTGTTCAAATGCGTATTGCTGTCCAGGCGGAATAATTTCAGGGAAAGTAACGGTTCTTGTTTCTTTATCAAAACTTCCTTCTACTAATTGAGTACCCGCAATATAGTTATATAACGAGTTTTCTTTGATTTCAAAGTCTTGACTTAAAACAAAACTTGTTTGCTCTCCATCGGATTCAAATGCTTCCATTAATCCCACTGGAACATTGTAATCAACCAACTTTATTCCAACAGAAGCGGGGTTAGTAAACATAGCAATAGCATTTTGTAAATAGGTATACATTAACTTATGAAACTGAATTTTGTTAGTTTCATATGCTATTGTAATTTTGGGGTCATCAAACAATGCGATTGCTTTGCTATATATGTCAGTAAAAAGAATTGCCATATGTTCCCCCTTCTATAAGTTATTTATTATCTATAATAGACTCTCCATTCATAACTAATAAAATATTATTGAAATATCCATTTTTAGACAATCTATTTAATGCGTCCATCTTGTATCTATCATAGAATCCGTCTACTCTCTCATAGCACTTACCAAGCCAATAACTAAACACTACGTCCTTATCAGTATCGGATAAAGATTCAACAAAATCTTCAAGCTGTCTTGCGCTCATTTTAGGTAATTTTTCAATATCCTTATGAGTTAAAACTCTGGTTTTATTATCAATACAAGGTACGCCATAACGTTCAGCCAACTCTTTATCTTCAGCCCCTAAAAGAATAATTTTCTTTTCAAAGAAAGAATGATATTTAGATACACATTCTTCAAACTGCTGCCAACTTAACACACGCTGTTCACCAACGTGACGAAAATCTATAGTAACAGTCGTGAGTACAATATGTGTAGTTAAATTACCATTCATTTCCATATTATGAACAATAGTAACTTCTCTGTCAGATTTCCTATTAGCAAGCATATTAATAAGTTCTTCTGTCTGTGAAGAAGGCTGTTGATGAACAGGAGCTTGAGATTTTAATGCCTGAACTTCTCCCGCAAGGGATTGGACTAATTTCATTAAGTCCTCATAAGAAGGCTGAGATGCATTAACTGCCTTTTCTGTTTCTACGTTTTCTATTTTATTAGCTTCTTCAAGCTTTGCTTGTTTAGTCTTTGCCATTGCAAATTCTCCTTTTAAACCTTTTAAACAAGCCCCGCCCATAAAATGAGCGGGGACTACTTATTTTTCATTAATTGTCCTAATTAATTAGGGCAGAACGATAGCACCAAACTTGGAGCCAACAACAACATCAACACCAATCATCATGTTGACAGTCATGGTGTAGGTATGGTCAGCCATTTCGAGTGGGTCTTTTTCAACTGTTAAAGTATTGCCTTCGAAAACAACCTTAACAGGTTTATACATTCCCATGGGAACCATGTAAATAATCTTATCAGATACGATAGTCTGAGGAGTACCATTAATGGTGTTGGGAACAAGAGCATTACCAAGTTCTACAAGAGGAACATCCTTGTACTGGGGCAGGAAGCCTCTCTTAACGATAGCGCCATCTTCGCCATAACGGAAAGCAGAAGTAGCGTTAGCCTGAGAAGGCAGGACTTCGCCAAGAGCAATATTGGTGCCAAGAGCATAAACATCAGCGCCGCCATTAGCTAACTTAACATCACGAGCAACGGTTAACCAGTTTGCATCGGAGAAACCATTGGCAATGTAACCAGAAATGCCCTGGGCAGCCGATACGCCTGGAGTAATGCAAGATTCCATAGCTCTGACAACCTTGCCTTCAATGTAAGAAGCATAAGCTACACCAATCTTAACGCCAAAACGACCCCAGTCAATCTTGCCAGCAGCAACATGGTCAGTAATATTTAAGTTTTAATTTGCAATTTCTTTATTTTTACCATTTTCTGATGGTTTTATTTTAATTATTTGATTATCTTTTAACATAAAAACCTCGTAAGAAATTGCAAAAAGGCCGTCAACCTAACTTGGGCTTTCACCCCTCACACTTTCATGTGAGCTTAGACTATATCTTCATCCTAAATAGGATGTCCTCCACTTCGGAATGCTTTAACGACTAACATTCCTACTCTCTTTCGAGATAGTCGTTGAACTTTCTTCTATTCGAAGCTTAGCTGCTGATTATCTATTTTTGTGTTTTTTAGGTTTTAACCATGAAACATCTAATTAATTTTTTCTACTTTCGTAACATTCGCATTTACGCATATTTCATCGTTGTGCTGTAGTTTAATTAGCTTTAAGATTTTCCAGCAATTCAAAGGATATATTTATATACACATTACTGTGTACCCTAGCTATTTATATGTTGCGTATAATTAACCAGTCAACATAGCAAGCAACTTCCTTCTTGTGAGCGGTAACAGTGTACTCAGTATCAAAATGAGTCAGAACACCGCCACGGGCAATACCCATAGCAGCATCATTAACAACGAACAGTTCGTTGCTTTCTACCTTATAGCGAGCGTTGTCGCCAAAGCCAACCTGAGTGACATCATACAGATTCTCATAGCCCTGGGCTACAACGGTAGGAATCACAGGAGTGATAGCCTGAGCCAGAATAGTGTTGAATCTTTCCAGTAAGAACATGTTCTTGTGAACCATGGGGTTCTTCAGGTCTTCCAGAGAGAAGGTATCTTCATTAAAGGTAGGCATGGCAGAAGCGCATTCCTTCATGAATTCTTCATTGAAAGCCTTATTAGCTTCTTTATATTCAGCAGTATTAGATTTACCATCAATAACTGCATTGCACAGTGCACCGAAAGACTCTACCAGAGTGTTGAGGCGGTCTTCGGAGAACTTGTTATAATTAAAAATCTTTTTCATCTTTAAAATTCCTCCTTTGTCTATTTTTTAGGTTAATTACAGGGAAATAACTCTGCATCTATAGAGAGTGGAGCCTTCATTAACCTGGCCCATAATCAGAGGTCTGCTGTCTTCGATTTCGACGCACAGACCAGAAGCAGCTGCAGAACCAGCAACCTTCCAAGTGGTTTCGCCATCTTCAGGGGCAGCGAAAGAGCCTTTTGCGGGAGAACCAGAGAAATTTTCGTCGCCAAGATAGAATTCGTCGCCAAGAGCAAGCATTCTAACTCTGGTGCCTTCGCCAGCAGCGGGATGAGTTCCAGCAATCTTATCGCCAACTCTATAAAGAACACCCATAACGTCAGGCTGAGAAACACCAACATAGTCAACAACACCATAAATTGGAGCATCTTCATCAAAAGCGGTAATTTCACGAGCATTCAGGTCCTTCATGCCTGTATACAGCTCATGGTCACGAAGACCCTTGATGGAAACTAAAGCGCCGTCTTCGACAGCAGCGTCATTACCTTCGCCATCAACAAAATAGCCATCCTTCAGCAGATTGATTTCGCCCTCGGAAGCCATGATAATTTTGTTAAAAATTTTCATAAATTTTTTCCTCCTTGTTTTAGTTTAACTTATTCAGTTTAGAAATTGCGTCGCTTAACTTATTAGTTTTTTCGACAACAGTTTTCTTTTGAGTCTCAATACCAATGCTAAAATCATTAGACTTGGAATGAGAAACTTGATGTTCGTAGTAATACATTGCCACTAATGACTTAGCAAAATCTACTACGTCCTTTTCTTCTTTAAATTCATAAGCTTCACATTTTGCAGTAATCTGCTCAACAAAGTTTTCCTTTGTTTCTTCATCTACAAAATCATCAGCATTAATAAATTCTTTACCAATTTGTATAAATTTTTCCTTTTCGGCTGTCTTGATAATATTAGAAAGTTCATTTACTTTATCCTGTAAAGCGTTATACTTTTCAAATAAAGCAAATACATCTAATTGTTCTCCATCAATTTCTATAAAGTCTTTAGACTTTTCAACTTCAAACGTCTCTTCGCAATCCCCTTCCTCACAGTCATCACAATCATCTTCAGCCATATCACATGTTTCTTCAGACAATTTACACTCTTCTTCACTTTCGCAACCTTCTTTTTCAAGTTTGCACTCTTCCTCTGCGTCTTCCATTTTACATTCGTCTTCTGCCTCTTCAGCCTTTTCGCCGCAAGCAAAATCTTCTGTAGCTTCTTCAGTTTCCTCTGAAATTACTTCTTCAGTAAAAACTTCGCCTGTGGCAACTTCAGTTTCTGTAACAACAGATTCTTCATTTTCAGAAACTTCAAAATTTTCTTCAACAGAATCCTCTAAAGTTTCTTCAACAGTTTCTTCTACCGTATATTCTTCTTTTTCTTCTTCAGCAACTTCGCTAAATCTTTGCCAAGAACGAACCACCCGTTCTTTGCCTTCCATGTCAATAGACACTTCTCCCATTCTTTCAGCGTCTGCTTCTTCGTTCATAGTGATAGAATATACAGCTCTGTAAACTTCAGATTCTACGCTAAAATAGACATATGCTTCATCAATATCGCATACCCATACCCAATCATTGTAAAAGTCATGCAAATAAGATTCCAGTAAATCAATTTTAGCCTGCATTGTTAAAACCATAGGAACTTCTTCTCCTCCTTCCTGATTTATTTCTTTGTCCATTTCTATCTCAGAGGCGGGTTCCTCATTAACGATAGCCTTTTCTTCATATATTGAATCCTGATTTTCAGGAATTTCAATCTTTTCTTGTAGCTCTGAATTATTAGCTTTATCAAAAGCCTCATAAGCGAAAGCTAAGGCCTTTTGCTTCTTTTGGAACAAAGCGTCTTCAAACAAATCAAGAATTTTAGCTTTAGCGTCTGCTATTCCAGTTTCATATTTATCGCCTAAAATTGTTAAACCATCAAATATAAATTCTTTAATAATTTCTACGCCATTTTCATCATATTCTGCATCTAACACTTCAACTTCCACAGAAATTTTCTTATAGCCATTTTTAGATTTTAATAATTTTTTAACTTGTTTATAATTATATTTTACCCAAATTGCACAAGTTAACTTAATCCAATCTAAACCGTCCGCTTCTTCATGATAAATTTCTACTTTATCAGAACTTCTAATAAGACCGAGCGGAGTTTCAGAGTTAGCATCAGTATAATCATAATAGATATTATCTAATTCACTATCATAATCTAAATCGCTCTCATGAGCTCTAAAATCATCTAAATCTACAGAAAAACTGCCTAAAATTGGTTTATTATAAAACGTTGGAATCGCTTTTTGTAAAGATTCTAACGTAAAATGACTACCATTTCTATTAGGGTTAGCCGTAGAAATGGCTTTAATTTCTAATTCTAAAAAATCTTGATTAAGAATTTCTTTAAATTTAACAGACTTTGGGTCTAATTCAAATTTCATAACTTTGTTATTCAAAAGCATCATCCTCCTTTCTTTAAAATTTTTCTTTTAAAAGATATCTAAAATCTACCTATAAAATCATTCTCTCTCAAACATCTATCATATTCATCTTCAATATAAGCTATTGCGTGAACAGCTCTATTATTTTCAAATTTTGGATTTTCACTACAATAGATTTTATAGTCTTTAATATCTTTTAAAATTTGGTGGAAACTTTCTTCGGAATGCTGTTTAGTTTCTGCGTGTCTCAACTCTTCTGAAAACTTTAAAATATTTCTGCGAGTTTGCTCCATTATTGCATTTTTGTTCCACACAATATGTTTGTCAAGTTTGTTTTCTACTTCATTTACTTTTTTATCAATTTCTTCCACTCTGCTTAAAACATCTGCGTTTAAAGCTTTGCCTACTTTCCTAGCCAACCAAGATAATGGATTCCATTTCAAAGGAGATATCTGAATCAACCCGCCACCAATAAACAAGTAGAGCAAACCTTCTTGCCAATATTGTGTAATAATATCATTTATTGACATGGCTCCTCCTTTCTTTGTTCTTGATTTTGTTCCTTTACAAATGAAGGGGGTTCTTCATTTTCCTTTTGATATTTAAAAATATGCTTACAATATAAACAATAATATTCGTCTGTCGGCGGATATACCATTCTTCTTGTAGCAATTTTTATCAGAGTATTGTCGGGAGAATTGATTTCATGATTACACATGGCTCCACGCCTTTTTTTACTTTTTTCACTCATAAGCGCTGTTCTCCCCATTATTTAATTTCAGACACATTATTTCCCATATCATTAGAAATGCCAGTATTATCATTAATAATTTCGTCATCTTCTAATTTTGGTCTGCCAACTGGATTTTTTTCCTCATAATCTCCAGTATCTAATTTAATATCTAACGTATCTAAATAAATTGTACTTCCTTTATAGTCTTCAAGAGTTTGGTCATAAAAACTCAACAATCTTGGTAATAAGCCTGTGGCTCCTTGTAAAACCAACTCTTTTACCATTTTACTGTCATCTCTCCAATAAAAAATATCACTATGAAGTACAACTCTCCAAACATGTTTTAAATTATAATTTTCATTAATAACATTATTTAAAAACTGCTCAAATTGCTTAGTTAAATAATCGTTTTTAGAAGCCTGTAAAGCTTCAGCTGCTTTTACGCTAGCAATTGATGGTTTATCAGTAATTGGTAATAATGCACTATTGCCAGAAGTAGCTATCAAATCTCTAATGCGAGAATAAATAATATCCATGCTTTCTGGTTGATTTTCTAAAGTATGTAAATCGAAGCTTTCAAAAGGTGCAAAAAACGGAAAAATATTTGCACTAATATTACTCATAAAGTAATCTGAATACCCAAGAATAGTATCTGGACTTATAACTGTAGCATCACTACCAGCCTTTGGGTCCTTTACAATGGGAACTTCTGCAGTTAAAATTGAATTGATTCCCTTGCTTAACAAATTGCCTTGCAGCCATCTGTAATCATCTAAGTCATTTAAATCAGTAAATAACCCTATTGTGTCTGGAAAAGCGTTTGGATGAGCGCCATCAGAATAAAATGTATAGCATAAATCCTGTGGTAATTTAACCCAATACATATATGTATTACCACTATTTTCTAAAATATGGCCCAAAGGAATCTCTGCTCTTGGATTAATTTTTCTTCTACCTCGCTTATCCTCGATAATAATACCTAAATCCATCATGTCTTGCCAAGTTTTTCTAATAAATTCAGGATATTGTTCAATTGAATAAGCAGGCTCTAAGAAAATAGCCATATTAAAACTAACTATAAATTGCTGCTTACTTCCGAATCCAGTAATTTTTACCATGTCACTGTTTAATTTTTGTAACAGTAAAAAATCTACATCCTTATTATTATATGAAGTTCTTACTAAATAAGAACACTTTCCTTCTGCATAAACTTGAGTTGCTATTGTTTTTAAAGTTAATGGCGGATTAAACTTTTTTAAAATTTTATCAACCATGGCACTATCATCTTCTAAAGCTTTTTTAGAAGTTTTATCATCTTTTACATACAAAGGCGTAGCGTAATAATTATATTTAGGAGTATGTCGATTTAATTGTATTAAAGTCTGATAAATAAAATTAGTGTAATATAAACCCATAGACACAGAACGTAAAGATTCTTCATTGTGCTCTGGGTCAGACATGGTGTCTCTTAATTCTTCTTTTGTTAATTTTCTTCCATTACTGAGAATTTGTTTAACTCTTTGATTTTGTAAAAATGGATTATTTAAAAAACTAGAGTTTTGCCCCCATTTTTGATATATAGTATCAAATCCAAGAGAACTATAATTTCTAAAAATAGAATTCCATCTTGTCTTAATTGCTTCAGTTGTAATTTTATCGTTATTAGACTTTTCAGTCATAACAATCTTATCAACTTCTTCGTTGGGAAGAACGGCTTCTTTTTTCCTTGGCCTTCCACGTCTTTTTTCTTCGTCCAATATTTTTTACCCCCTTTCTTCCATAATTTTTTGTAGCTCAGCCTCCATATTATCCAAATCTCGCCAAGTTTGTTTCAATCTATCTTGCTCTTGAATCTCAAATTTTTGAGTATCCAATAAAACAAATCTATCTAAGCACCATTGTTTAACAAATTGAGATTGTTTATTGATATTTTTTTCATTAATTGCTTCAATATAAAAATCCTTTACTGGTCGAAAAGTTTTCTTTATAAGAACATCACCTTCATCTTTATATTGATAATTTTTTAAGCCTATAAAAAGAGACTGGTCAGTATAAATAAAATCAAACAAAGTTGAAATTTTTTTCAATATTTTTTCAAAATTTTCGTCGTTAAAACGACCTATGATTTTATAAATCATCTTTTAAACCTTTTAAACCCTTTAAACTATTAAAAACTAACTACCAGTTACTGTATCAGAACCAGCAGACCCAGAACTTCTTAATAATTTCATATTACTACTGCAAGTAATAACACATGGTATAGCCACAGTTGGTTTTCCCCCATAAGCAGTTATCGTAACAGTATTAGTTCCTTGACTCGTAATCCTAAGCTGGGCGTATTGCGCTGCTTGCCATTGTGCTTGTGTTGCAGTTTGCGACACACCTATTACGCCAGTACTATTAGCAGTTATACCATTTACCGTTACTACCTGTGTATAAGGGCCAGAACCATTCCAAGTAGTAGATAAACTAAATAAAATTTCTCTAGGTAAATTTTGTTTAATATAAACTTCATCATAAGTACTACTACCACTCTTGTGTACAAGATTGATATATTTACCCATGTTTTTATCCCTCCTTTACATTAAAAATATATCACTCGCAAAGGAGCGATAAAAAATAAAATTTTAAAATTGGGTATACTATATATAGTATATATAGTATATATAGTATATATAGTTATTTAGACACTACTATATATTGTGTATTTTTGATAAATAAAATTTAACTTTTATTTTCACAAGCTTGCGCACATTAGATATGCACAAGATTCTGAAAACAATAGTAAAAGTCAAACTAAACCCAGACTATTTTTAAAATAACCTGGGTTTAGTTAAAACAATATATAAAATATTAAAACAAATGGAGTGTTTTAATAAATTATTTCAGCAATCCCTGTAAAGTAATTGTCCCACTCATGTTGTATCTACAATTATAAGTACCGCCAGCACTTGACATGCTTATTGCTTGTCTCCAATAATATGGTCTATTAGAATGAAAATGATAAATTCCAGAAAATTTATAGTCTTCTATATTAACTTCAGATACCCCCCTATTTGAAAAAACAGTGGAATATTTTTTGTTATCTTCAATAATTTTATGTGTAGTATTAGCAACTGTAGGTAAAGTCATAAATTCAAAAGTTGTTGGAACTCCATCTGGAGATGGAAATGTCGCAGATGTTGGTTCGGTCCATTGAAAATTTGCCCATGAATTGTTAGGAGAAGAAGAAGTATTACTATAATTACTAGTAGTATTTTCAATTAAATAAAAACCCATGGTATGAGTGACGGATGTAGAACCAACGAGTTCTGCCTCAGTTAATTTCATAGATAAATTACTCAATAATATTCTATATTCAGAATATTTACCAAATTCTGGAAAAACTACTTCATAACTTTCATTATTCGATAAAAGACAAGTTTTGGCATCGGCATCATACCGTAAATACACATTATTTTGACTATAATTAGTTACATAGAGTGTCTCCCAACCAGAATTTGCATCAAAATTATTCAAGATAATTCTTCCATTAAATCCATTTACAATCATGTCTATTTACACTCCTCTTTCAATTTTAGGGTTCAACGGGTTGTTCAATTTGTTCGTCTCCACTCCAAGTACTGTTCCCTCCACCATCATCGCCAGAATTTTCTTGCGGAATAAGACTATTGTAATCCCCACCAGTATATCCATCTACGGTCCAGTTGTCAAAACTAATTTTTTCACAAGTATCGTAAACAACAGTTTCCCCAGTCTCTGGGTCTATGGTCTCAAACTCGCTAAGTTTGTATACAACTTGCTCTGCCTTATATATGTATTCATCATCTTGATTCATGCGTTTAGTTACTATTGTGGCTCCAATAAACAATTCTCCTCTTCCAGCACTAGAGCCCACACTAAGAGGTTTAAATATATATGAACCATTATCATAGTCTTCTGGGTCTTCAGACGCATAGTTAAAATCTTTAATAATAGATACATCATAACCATTAAGAATATAATAGCTTATATTTGAATAACAAACATGGTTATCACCACTAATGTGAACCCTTGGATATAAGGCGGGGTTGAACTCTGCAAATTCAATTTCTTTTTTATAGCTTACTTTGTTTGGAAAATATCCAACTGTGACAACTTTGGCAAGGCCAGTAGATGTTTCTCTTGTCACAGCTACTTTTCCAATAAAACTTACATAAACGTGATTACTATCAGACGTACAATAATTAGTATAAATAGTGTCGCTACCATCGCTTATTGTTGTAGTGAAGCACTCAGGTTCAAAAGTGTAAATAGAACGAGACCCAGCGATTTCTTCATAGTAAGCAGTTATTTTCCATTTAAAAACCACCGTATTGTTTGCACATAACTCAGTAAGTTCTGCCCAAGTTATTCTATCTTCTGTTTGAAGCGAGGGGTTTTTATATAAATAACTATCTCCTGTTACCCCTTGGCCCGAAGCTTTATGATATAATCTAATTATTTGATTTTTACGACCAGCTACCCACTCACCATTTTCGGCAACAATAGTCTCGCCATCTGTTACATTAGCAGCAGATGGTACTTCGGCTGGCTTATTCTTAATATATCCAGGTTCACCTTCTTCAGCGTGCCAGTCAGCTTCTCAAGCCGCAACCGTCCCACCAGAACCAGCGGCAATAGGAATATTAGCTAATTCCCATTTTATAGAATCAAAGGCTTCGTTTCCACAATTCTCTAAAGCCTTATACAATTTGCCTTCATAAATACAAAACTCACCTTCCAAATAAGTTTCGCTGGCATCATAAATGGCAGCAACAGAACTTGCATCTAATAAGCCATAATCGGTTAAATCTTCTTTTGTAATCGCCACCGCAGATACAACGTGTCCTTGACTATTAGTTGCCAATTTATAAAGATTGCTAGAAAAACTGGTGCCATGAGCAGCAGCATGGTCAAACGCTTCGGCTAATTTATTCTGGCGTACTTCTACCCACTCACCATTAACAAGGTGTTTAATCTGCATTGCTGTTCACCACCTTTTCCATTAATTTTCTATATTCCTCTTGGGTAATCTTTTTCATGCGTAAAAACTTTTTTGCACCATTAATTAACCCTTGAGTGTCAATTTCGCCTTCATCGAAGAGGCGATTTAATCTTTCATAGATACTTTCCATACTATTCCTCGCTCTCTACGATTTCTTCGTCTTCTTCGCAAATTAAGATAAGAAGCTCATCAATTAACTGAGAAGCTTCTAATTTTTCATCGGCAATTTGCCACTGTTTTTTATACGCTTCCGCCCTAAAATCTTTGTATTCTTTCAGAAGCTCTTCATACTTAGTCATAATCCAAACCTCCTTAAATACAACCAAAAGCAGAAATAGCTGCTACGGCATTAGACTGAATGCTTCTTGGAGTACCATTACCACCAATATAGCTCCAATTATTCCCATTGTTTTTATCAATAGTAGCAGTAAAATAGCCAGCGGCCGAACTGCCAACATATTTAATTTTATTACTATCGTTTACATAGAATTCCCACTGGTTATATAAAGCGGCTTCTTCACTTGTAGAATAAACTGTTCCCGCACCCATAATAGCTTTTTCTGGGGTAAGAGCTACAAAATCTGATATAGTCATTAAAGAAGAACCACTAAAAGTTTTCCATGTGAATTCTTTTAAAGAAGTTTGAATGTACAAAGGCAACGCTTGAAATAGCATATCGTTACACCATTCTCTGCGTTTAGAAGCGGCCCAACCACCAGAATTACTGGAAGAAGCATTTATATAACCACCTTCATAAGTTGAACCATTATTCAAAACTCCTTTGAAGCCCACAATAAATTTAGGGTCTAAAGACCCACTTTCTGCAGCTTCAGTATATTTAAATCCCTTGCAAGTGCTGTCCATAAGAACCAGAGTAGCTTGCTGGGAAACATGAGACTCACCAGTGATAGTAGCTGGCATCGGGGTCAATGAAATTATTCTTTCATCTCCTACTGTCCAATAATCATGTAAATCAATTACACCTCTTCTATCAGCATCTATCATAGCGGCTATTTCCGTGTTTGTTCCTTCAGCCCAAGAAACAATTTTTACAGGGGAATAACCACCCTCGATGCTACGAATAGCAGCTGGCATTTGAGAAGGTTTATACTCTTTAGTATTTCCTAATTTTTCTCTAATTGCGTCTGCTATATC
>JAEEGL011522995.1_pt1 | contig 16495 bp, 17 predicted proteins | sample 9134231 | NCBI WGS metagenome assembly JAEEGL01 (sample SAMN16246548, study PRJNA631951) | gut metagenome | biome: gut microbiome; feature: rumen; material: fiber-attached | host: Bos | place: Iran: Karaj | collected 2018-10
ATAGAGCCTCATTCTTCCTTTTAGCACCTTTTCTTATATATCTTTTAAGGAGCACCTTAAAAAACTCTTTTGCCATATAAGTTTTTTAGACCAGTTTAGCACTTTTGTGGTGCTAAATGGTGCTAAAACTATCTATTCTCACGAATTTGAAAGGAGCCAAATATGAGTATCGTTGAAGTCACCGACAGCAATATCATCAAGCTATCAGCCCTCCACGCAAACAACAACAAGCGTTTAGCTGCTGGACTGATCCAACCCGCCATTGACCATGACGATGAAGAGCTCGCACCTGAACACGCAGCCGAGCCCATCAAGAGCATGGATGACATCTACCGCATCTCCAACTACCTTATTAAGAACAAGCGCTACCGGGATAATATGCTTTTCATCGTAGGCATTAACTTTGGACTTAGGTGCTCTGACTTGAGAGTGCTTAGATTCTCTAACTTAATAACCGACAACTTCATGTTTAAGGACAGCTTCCCGGTATTTGAAAAGAAGACCAGGAACACGCGAAAGAGGAAAAAGAACAGGTACATCACCATCAACAATGCCGTCATTGAAGCTGTTACTCTTTATTTGGAGAATACGCCAAACGTAAAGCTCAGCGATTACATGTTTAGAAGTTTCTCTAACAACAGAAGCGGAGAATGCCTACCGTTAACCGGAAGAGCGGTCAACATGATACTTAAGGAGATAGCTGATACTTTGGATATGAACATTCGAATGAGTTCTCATACTCTGAGAAAGACTTTCTGTTACCATCAGATGCTGATGTCTAACAACGACCCGAGAAAGCTGATGCTTCTTCAGAAGATGCTGAACCATTCATCACCTGCACAGACCCTCGACTATATTGGCATTACCGGCGAGGAGATCGAGCGGGCATACAAAGAACTTAACCTTGGAGCTTCCAATAAGAATTACCTTATTGATAGCGATATAGCCGAAAGCTCACTACTTGTTGGGTAAGGAGGTGTTTATTTGAGCAAAGGAACATTTATTCTGGTGTACGCGACCGCGTGTATTATTGGGCTGCTCTCAATACCGGGATTTGTAAAGAGTGACGCAACCAAATCAGAAGCCACCGTTTCTGCTATTGGATTAATACTCGCAATGGTCATCATCGTCGCGCTCATAGTAGTATTCATTGTAGACCCGGCATAAGACGAAGGGAGTGATGCCTATTAGTATTAAAGTAGCCGACGCAATTATGGGTACCGGAAAGACCAGCGCGATAATTAACTACATTAACGAACACCCAAAAGAGCACTACGTGTACATTACCCCCTACCTCTCCGAAGCCCACCGAATTAAGCAGCACTGCCCTGCCGCACGATTCGTAGAGCCCAGTAACAGACTCAGACAGTTCGCGTTTAAGAAGCTCACGCACACCGCCTCCCTCATTCAGCAGGGGCGGAACATCGCCTCGACGCATCAAGCCTTCAAACACTACACCCCTGAGATGCTCCAACAAATAAAAGAGAAGGGCTACACTCTGTTCATCGACGAGAACGTCGATGTTCTGGAACTGCTCGACATAGACCCCGACGACATCAACATCGCTGTTGCCGCGGGGTACGTGAGAGTGGTTGACGGGGTCTACGAGCTCACCAATGAAGCATACCGCGGCAGACTGTTTGCAGACCTGTTCGGCATCCTCAAAGCGCATAAGGTGCAGCGTATTACCGATCACGACGACAACGCCTTCTTCTATTGGAGCTTACCTCCCGACCTCATTACAGCATTTAAGGACGTATTCATATGTACCTATATGTTTGAGGGGCAAAGCCTGCACCACCTGCTGAAAATGTATAACCTCCCCTACCAACCTATTGGAATTGAGAAGAACGAAAAGGGCGAGTTCAGGTTTGGTGAGTACCCGGGGTATATTCCAAAGTATACGAAAGAGCTCAAAAAGAAGATACACATTCTGGAATCAGACAAGCTTAACGAGGTTGGCGACTCATACTATGCCCTCTCAATGAACTGGTTCACAAAGCACGATGAGAGCGTGGAACAGCTCCGGAAGAACATTAATAACTATTATAGGAACATTAACCCTGATACCGCCGCGAACAAACGGTTATGGGGAGCATTCAACTCAACAGAGAACGCGCTAAAGGGCAAGGGATATTCTAAATCATTTCTTACGTTTAACGCACGCGCAACGAACGAGTACAGCGGTTGTGACTGTCTGGTGTACGTAGTCAACATTTTTCAGAACGTTATTGAGAAGACGTTCTACCAGCAGCACGGCGTTGAGATTGACGACGACATGTACGCTCTCTCCATTATGGTGCAATGGATATGGAGGAGTGCGATACGTGATGGCAAAGAGATCAACCTATACATACCGAGCCGCAGAATGCGGACGCTTTTAACGAATTGGATAGATAGTTTAACTGAAAACACGGAGGAATAATGGACAATACATATTTCGGCTCAGAGTACGAGCCCATATATAAATATTATGATTATGAGTATCTGGCAGAATTGAGCGACGAAGAACTTGAAGAATTCTTTATTGAGGAAGGGAGAGTACAGTTCAGACATGAGTGGTTCGCGTACACCGCAAATTGGGATTGAACGGCTGAGAGCCCGCGAACACAGCACGACCAAACAAAAGAGGAGTGATAGCCATAAGTAAGCAGCTTGCGTGTCAGAAATTCATTTTTAAGATAAATAGTTCAAGGTTAAGAAGAGACAACTGGAATGTAACCATACCGCTTAAAGAAGCACGAAGAGACGACCTCATCATCTCCATTGCCGACAGCCAGATCCTTCGTTGGATAGATCAGCTTAACGGAGTCGACGACTCAGACCAGATAGCGCGGGACTTAAAACGACGTATAAGAGACCTGAGAAAGCTTCCAATCAGTGCTGCCGTCAGAAAGCAAATGCAGAACGCATATGAGGAACTGGATCATATTCAGTTCAAGCCCGATTACATGTGCCTCATCATCGACAGCAAAAAAGACTACTATCGGGCTTGCAAGGGTTTTAGCATTAACGGAGTTAAGTACAAACGGTTGCTTGGCACGAACGGCGGTATTAAGAACTCAACAATTGTATTCGTAAGCGAACGTTTATACGAGGAGTTAAGGAATCGGATTGAGAATGGTCGCGACCAAAACAAGGAGCTTGTCACCGCAAAGCTTGAAGCATATAAAGCCCTCACATGCAGCGCATCAAACCCTGTCAGCACACCAAAAGGGGTTCTCATCATAAACGACGCGGAGACCGAATTCACTTCCGACATTATCTACCTCACCGACGAGGATAGAGACGAACCTCTGCTTGAGCGTCATAACAATGAACTCATCAAGCTCAACGCATCAGATGGTTTCGGGATGATGCTGCCTTCGCTTGCAAATCGTTGGAGCGAGGAACTCGGACTGAACTACACGGTGAGTGGCGTGAATATTAGGTACGCATTCACTAAAGGAATGGTATTCACATTTGACTTTTTGGAGTTTGCGGAGCAGGTAGCGCATAGTTACTATGTTAAAGACGCATGGGGAAACACCGTCGACCTCCGAAATGTGGAATTAATTCTCACCGTTTCAATGGTTAAGCTCTGGGATTCATATAAAAGTAGCGATGATTTTTTCGCTGCATCAACAGCCAACGGGTACACTTTCGGCATTTCTAAGACGAGCCCTGAAAAGCTCGAAAATGAACGAACACTCAACTACCAATTTATACAGAGCTACGACCTCGATAATAACGATATTGAATGGCTCATCGCGCCGACGATACAGGAAATAAAAGACGTACTCCACGGCGATTGGCACAAAACGGTATTGTTTTTGAAGGGCATCGGGTTGAACGATACAAACGTAAAGAAGCTACCTGACGACTTTGCTAAAGCTATAATGATTGACCCGCGTGTTGCCGACGATCCGTATGTGCAGGGGCGTATATTCCAGCTTATTAAGAACCGCATTAACGAGGCTAAGGTTGGCGTTCTAAACGTGCACGGTAATTACTCAATAGTTTCCGGCGATCCCTACCTGCTGTGTCAGAGCATGTTTGGGATGGAAAAGACAGGGCTGCTTAAGGCGGGCGAGATTTATAATGAGTATTGGGCTGATGACGGTGCCGCGGGGCTTGCGTGTTTCAGAGCGCCGATGAGCGTACACGCGAACATCCGTTATGTCCGGCCGGTTGTGAACGAACAGGCGAGGCACTGGTATAGGTACTTACATACCACCACCGTATTTAACGCATGGGACACGGCAGCCATAGCACTCAATGGGTGTGATTTCGACGGCGACCTCGTAATGTTGACCGATAACCCCATTCTGGTTCGCAGACTCAAACAGCAGCCGGCGCTTATGTGTATACAGCGCAAAGCAAAGAAGCGTATCTCGACAGAGGACGATTTCGTACAATCCAACATTGAGAGCTTTGGTAACGAAATAGGTCAGACCACGAACTGGATAACGAGCATGTATGATGTGCAGGCGGGCTATAAACCGGGATCGAAAGAGTACGAAATGCTCGAATACAGAATTATGTGTGGCCAGATGTACCAGCAGAATTAATAGCTTTGCTAATAGTTCACGTTCATAGAAATATGTCCGTAAAGAAACTCACTTAATTGCCGGAACACCCTAAAGGTCGCAACGCCACAGCGCAACGATGAAACGCGTAGACGCGATGGCAGCGAAAGCAGAAAAAAGATTGCGATATAGTGCACGGTTAAACCCTAAACACTTTATAATGGGCAATCGGCAGCCAAGCCTCGAATAGAGGAAGGTTCAGAGACTATCCCGGTCGTGGGAGTAGGGAGACAAGTGATTGGTTTCCCGAAATGGTGAGCATCCGAATAGGATGATGATATAGTCCAAGCTCTACCGAAAGGTAGAGAGGCGTAAGCCTACAGTACGAGTAGCGTCGTTAGCTATTGGGAATCAAACAAAGGAGACGGAATAATGTACAACGATTTAACGGGGCGAAGATTCGGCAGACTGGTAGTGAGAGCAAGAGCACCTGATCATATTACCGCATCTGGTTACCATCATGTCATGTGGCTATGTGATTGTGATTGCGGTAACGAAAAAATCATTCGAGGCAAATCCCTCATTGCCGGCTACACAAAGTCGTGTGGATGTCTTCAGCGTGAAGGTATCAGTTCGCGGGCGGGCAAACATCATGGGTTTGGTACGCGGTTATACGCAATATGGAACAGTATGCGCCAGCGCTGCAACAACACTAACCACCACGCTTATGCGAATTACGGTGGAAGAGGGATTACCATCTGTTCCGAGTGGAATGATTTTTTGGTATTTCGCGAGTGGGCGTTAAATTCAGGATATGACCCAGACGCGGGAAGAGGAGAATGTACCCTCGATCGTATCAATGTAGAAGAGGGTTATTCGCCAGAGAATTGCAGGTGGGTTAATATGTGTGAACAAAGCCGAAACAAGCGAGACACAATATATATAGAGTTGCATGGTGAAGCGCACTCACTGAGTGAGTGGTCAGATATTCTAGGAATTAAGTACCAAACCTTATGGAAGCGCTACAAACGCGGGAATTCCATAATTAAATAAGCTACCCAATAGCATCACTGTAAATATAACTGGCCATAGATAAAGCAAAAGGTATCATATGCAAACCAATGCCACGCGAATGGCACGACCGCCACGCTGTAAACAAAATCGAGGACGAGAGTAAGCGACAGTTCTACCGAAGTATTATAGCTGAAAAGAAGCCGTACTTCATGCGATACATATACCCAGAGCTCTCTAAAGAGTATAATACATACATTAAAAACACAAACCGCAACGCACTTCGCCAATTTGGATTAACCGTCGACGAGCTTTACACCATGCCATATAAATCTCTGAGCGACGAACAGCGCGAGTTCTTGTTCTATTATGAGCGCAAAATGCCTATCGGCACACACGATTGTGTTATGAACCGTATATGTAAGCGTTTCGAGGAAGAGTTCGACAACTATATCAGCAAAAACTGTACCGGTGTTCATTTCGATTACAGCTTTATGAAGTCGGACGAGGAATACACGCCGAAGCAATATAGGGCAATCAAGGCGTTGTTTGATGAATATAACCGTAAGGTTGTGAGTCACGCCATTGTTGCGGATTGTAACCGCAAAACCGATGAGTTAGATACTGATATTGCGGATATAAACGCAGAGTTCCGAAAAGCGTGTGATGAGATTTGCCCCAACGCATATGTGCTTTGTAACATTGTACTCGATATGTGTTATAAGTCCGGTTCGACAAAAGCATTTGCATGGAATATTTGCGCCCCGGAGATAATTCAAAATTTGCTATCCAAGAATGGCAATAAGATTTCGTATCCCCATCTTGATCAATATGGTGAGTTGGAGTACGGCGGAAACAGGTTTAGATTTGATGAAGTATTGATGGAGGATAATGAATGAGTATTGTTTTGAACGAAACCTTGTGGGCAGAAGAAGCGATTAAATCACGCACTCTTGGAAAGAAGCCCTATGACACTATACGGCGAGTAGCGCGTTACTACATGGATCGGGGCAACAAGCCCGCTCAAGTACGAAAGATGATTGAAACATTCATGCTTTCGTGCGATCCCTCCATATCTCTTTCGAAATGGTCTGATACGATTGATGCCGCAATTCAAAAGGCAAAGCATTCTACCGCGATACATCTCACGGGTGTTACTATCACCGAGCCGGAAATGAACATGATACTCTCCATTGAAGGACGGCAGGGGCAGCGCCTCGCGTTCACGCTGATGTGCCTTGCAAAGTACCAGAGCGCTGTCAACCCAGCCGCCAACGGTTGGGTGAATGGCAAGGATTCAGAAATTATGAACATGGCGAACATCAAGAACTCTATTAAACGCCAGAGCGCAATCTATAATATGCTCAAGAATATTGGATTCATTGAGTTCTCCAAGCGTGTTGACAATACCAATGTTCGCGTGTGCAGGTTCATAGAGGGTAAGCCGGCAATCACGATTACGGACTTCCGAAACCTTGGATACCAGTTCAATGCGTATTGCGGAGAGGACGGGTATTTAAAATGTGCTGTATGCGGTCTTATGGTGAAGCGCACCGGGCGTACACAGAAGTACTGTCCGGAGTGTGCGGCTGAGGTTCAGTCCAGAAATATCGCAAAGTATATGCAAAATAAGAGGGCAGATAAATCAGCTTAACCCTCAAAATCCGCTACGTTTAAATTTATGGGGGCTGAAAAACATATATTACATAATGGTTTTTCAGCCCTGTGCGGATTTGCTAATATGGATAGAAATATCACTTTGAATGAAAGGATTTTTTGAATGATTATTATTAGCAAGGCAGAGAGAGACAGGGTTATCGAGCAGTACCCACACGTTTGTATCGTGAGGGCGAAGCACCATTATTACTGTGAAGAGGATCCACGGGTTATGAGGCTCCTAGGCAGAGCAACAGCATACAACCCGAGGAAGAAACGCAATAACAATAATAATTGGAAATGGCGGAATAATGATCGATAACGAAACTCTTTCACTCCTGAGGCGAGATAACGAGACACCGTTTCAATACCACAAGCGTTTGGTAACGGGCAAACTGGTTGCTAAGACGCTCCCTGACTATGATTATTCTGAATTAGCCGAATATATATACGGCAAACGATATGCGCCGGATGTGGCAAGGCGTATGATGTATGGAAGCAGATTCACGCTGGATTTACTACAGGATGAGCAGAGAAACAACGTATCCGACACCGGGCTGCTTGCCGAAATGGATAAACAGCGACTGGAGCTTCAGAAAGAGCGTCAACGTTTCTATGACCAGCGGCGAGAGTATAACAAGCAGGTAACTAAGGACGCGAGGCTCGACAACCTATATGATACTGTTGCAAAGGCTGCGCATGAAGTGGCCGATACAGTAGGCAACATCTTTATTGACGATTGTCAAGTTGTTGGCGAGTGTGATCCCGACACGGAAGCAGTTGTTGTGTTCAGCGATTGGCATTATGGGCTAAAGACCAGCAACGTCTTTAATGAGTATAACACCGAGATATGCAAGCAGCGTGTGGCATCAACGATAAACAAAGCAAAACGGCGTATTCTGCAACATAAATGTTCTCAATTACACATTCTTGTGCTCGGGGACTTATACCACGGTGCAATACACGTAAACGCAAGAGTCGCATCGGAAGAGCTTGTTTGTGACCAGCTTATGCAAGTCTCAGAAATATTGGCACAGGCGATCATTCAGTTGTCGAGTTGTGTGGCTTCAACGAATGTTTATATGACATATGGCAATCATGCACGCACTGTTCAGGATAAGAAGCAAAACATCCATCACGATAATATGGAACGACTCATACCGTGGTGGCTCGAACAAAGGATTCTTGCTGAAGAATATCGTATGGGAAGAATGTTAAACGTTACTATTCTTCCAGGCAGTGAGAACGAATTTATTTGCTTGAGGGTTTGCGGGCACGACTTTTGTGCAACACATGGCGACCTCGACAATATTCAGCAATCGCCAAGACTTATTGGAACGCTGTTCCAGAAAACATACGGCAGAAATATTGAATACATACTTTTGGGTGATCAGCACCATCGCTCGAGTTTTGATGAACTTGGCATAACCTCAATGTTGTGCGGCTCTTTGTGCGGCACCGACGATTACGCGAATGAACACAGGTTATATTCCACCCCATCGCAAATGCTGTTAATCGTCAACAAGGAAGACGGCGTTGATGCTGAATACAGAATTAAACCCAACTAATAAATCAAATGATGCCCGGGCATTTTTCCCGGGCTTTTGTTTTTTTCGAAAGGTGGTGACTTGTGATGGGAAGAAAGACAAAGAGAAATGCTATTACCAGCCCTGAGCTTCTCGCACAGGTCAACGAGGAGAACACCGAGCTGCTTAACAGTTTTCTTGACTATTTGCGTTCCGTTCAGCGGAGCGAGACAACCATAGCTGCTTATATGAATGATATTCAGATTGCTTTTGTATGGAATCTTCAGCATAACCACAATATGAGTTTTCTGAATTGGACAAAGCGTAACGTCGTGTCATACCAGAACTGGCTGCTTAGCACCAATGAAAATAGCCCTGCGAGGATTAGGCGTCTTAAAGCGTCGCTCTCATCGCTGAGCAACTATATCGAGAATGTACTGGATGATGAGTATCCTGATTTCAGAAACATTATCAACAAGGTTGAAAACCCAATCAATACTCCGGTGCGCGAAAAGACAGTGTGGACTAAAGAGGAGCTACAGGCGTTGCTCGACACTCTGGTCGCACGCAAGAAGTACGATAAAGCCTGTTTTCTCGCGTTGGCAATGTACTCGGGGAGGCGTAAAGCAGAGCTTTGTAGGTTTCGGGTTTCAGATTTCAGTGATGATAAGCTGATTTGCGAAGGCGCGTTATATAAAAGCGATCCAATTAAAACTAAAGGGCGCGGCAAGGGTAAAATGATTAACTGCTATACGCTCGCTAAACCGTTTAAACCATATTTCGATATGTGGATGGCCGACAGAAAGCGGGCCGGCATAGAGAGCGTTTGGCTGTTCCCTAATCGTGCAAATCTCGACGAACCAATGCCAATCAGTCATGCAAACAGTTTTGCAGAAACATATAGCAGATTATCAGGTCGCCCTGCCTATCTCCATTCTTTAAGACATTATTTCTGTACGAGTCTCGCCCGTGCCGGTATCCCCGACGGTGTGCTTCAGAGTATCATTGCGTGGGATAGCGCAGATATGGTGAGGCTCTATAAGGATATTGATGCTGATGAAGAAATTGCCGCATATTTCAAAGACGGCGAAATAAATGTGCCTCAAACACGAGGCTTTAATGATATATAATTATATGATTTGAGGAAAAGGATATGACTAAAAATGAACTAAAGACCCGTATCGCTAATACTATTAGAGAATCGGGTTATCGTAAGCTTGTAAAGTGCCCGCGTCACACTTTTCATATTTCTGACGATGAGGGTAACGAGAAGGACTTTGTTGTGCGTCCGTCCGATCGCGAAGTGTCCGTAACCGCTGATGATGTCGGAATGGTACTCGAAGCTCTTTACGATGTAATTTGTGATGAGCTACAGCACGGCAGACCGGTCTCCCTGTTTGGATTCGGCGCTTTTACTCTTAGGTATAGCTCTCCCCGTAAGGTACCCCGGTTTGATGGCGAGGGTTATTATGCTTATGACGGACAGTATGTTCCTAAGTTCAAGCCCGGCGAAAAGATTTGCGCTGCAGCTAAGCTTTTCAGCAAAAACCTGAAGGAGCAATCTGTTGACGTTTCGTCCCTTCCCTACAACGAGGAAGATGACGACTCTATGCTGGACGAGGAAGAGTAATTTATGGCAATTGAAGTGAGTTCAGATAAAGCTATCTGCTCACGTTGTGGTATAGCATATAGCAGACGAAAAGGAAACTTTCCCGTTTGCTATGGTGCCCTATATAAGGGATGCGGCTATTTGCATATATGCCGCGAGTGTGTAGATAAGCTATATAACACCTACCTTTCCCAGTGTAATAACGCCAAAGACGCGGTCAGACAAATGTGTCGCAAACTCGACCTTGTCTGGAGCCCGAAGGCGTTTGAGCAATCATTGAATGTTGCTGCTACAAGGTCTTTGTTTGTAAGCTACCTTGCCAAAATCAATACTGCTGCCTATGCCGGCAAATGCTATGATGATTCGCTTTCTAATGAGGGCACGCTCTGGAACTTTGGCAGCCGCCCAAAACCACAAGAAGAGTCCAAGCCCACAGAGGAGACCAATGTAGACAAATCTGCGGCCACTGTACCGACGCCGGTTGAAGAGCGCCCCGTTGAGAAGCCGATTGAGGCAAAGCAAATTGAGATTACAGACGAGATCATCGAATCATGGGGACCGGGTTATACTCCAAGCATGTATTCAGAGCTCGAACAGCGGATGCAGTATTGGCTCGGTCATCTACCCGCCGGCGTTGAGATCACAGTGGGTTTGAAAGGTTTGCTGAGGCAGATTTGTTCATTAGAGATTGATATTAACAGGGCGAGGGCGTCAGGCGCGAGTGTTGATAAACTTGTTACCACCCTAAATACACTAATTGGCAGCGCAATGTTAAAGCCTACACAGAACACAAACGACGGCGATTCTCCTATGGACAAGACGCCGTTCGGTGTTTGGATAAAGAAGTGGGAAGATGACAAACCTATTCCCGAGCCGGATCCTCAATTTAAAGATGTCGATAACGTTGTTCGATATATCGAGGTTTGGTTTAAAGGACATTTGTCGAAAATGCTCGGGCTTCGTAACTCATACTCCAAAATGTATGAAGACGAAATGGAGAAGTATAAGGTTGAGCTTCCCGAATATGAAGATGATGACGGCGAAGCGTTGTTTAATGACATATTCGCTCAGTCTGTAGAAGACGACGATGACAAGGTATGAGCGCATACTGAAAGGCGCTGCTGATTATTGTGCTTACTATCGTCATAATGTGCATCACTTCGCTCGTGACTATCTCCATCTTGATTTAGCTTTATTCCAAAAGATACTACTCGTAATGATGAACGTTTCCAAGATTATAGCGTTCATCGCGAGCCGAGGAACGGGCAAAACCTATTTGAGCGCGGTATTTTGTGTAATCCGTTGCATTCTCTGGCCAGGAACCAAAATAGCGATAGCGTCAGGCACTCGAGGTCAGAGTATTACGGTATTGGAAAAAATTATCACAGAGCTTGTCCCGGCGTCGCCTGAGCTTAGAGCTGAAATAGATTGGAAACAAACAAAAGTCAACAATACACAGGGTATTATCTACTTTCACAATTCAAGCTACATTAAGGTTGTGACAGCGTCAGACTCGGCGCGTTCAAACAGGGCTAACATACTGTTACTGGATGAAGCGCGACTGATACCAAAATTCATTATCGATACAATTCTTAAGAAGTTTCTTACTCAGCAGAGGATGCCGGCTTACCGCCAACTAACACCAAAAGAGAGAAAGGCGGAGCGCGCAAAAGAAAAGAACAAGACGCTGTATTTGACCTCGGCGTACTGGTCTGACCACTGGCTCTATACTCGTTGTAGAGATATTTGTAAGTTCATGCTCGACGAGAATAACGCTCAGTTTGTTTGCGGTATTCCTTATCAGTTGCCGGTTCACGAAGGCATCATTAATCAGGATACTATCCTCGATGAAATCAGCGAGTCCGATTTTAACGAGATTACATTCTCGATGGAGTACGGAGCCATGTTCTATGGTGTTGGCGCTGATGCGTTCTTTGACTTCGACTCCGTTTCAAAGAACAGGCGTATTAAGTATCCGATGCTCGGCGAGCGCCTTGCTTGTAAGCTTGGGAACGATCCGCTTGTGAAGATACCGCCGAAGCAACATAACGAGATACGCTTGCTCTCTGCCGATATCGCTCTTATGTCGAGTAAGAAAAACAATAACGACGCAACAGCTATTTTTATCAACCAAATGACCCCAACAAAGACCGGACGATACATGAACAATATTGTGTATGCCGACTCGATGGAGGGGCGCCGAACTGAGGAACAGGCACTGGTAATTCGTAAGCTATTTGATGAATATGATTGCGACTACATTGTACTTGATACCAACGGAGTTGGCCTGGGAGTTTTCGACGCCCTTGCGAGAGAACTATCAGACCCCGACACCGGAGAGCTCTACCCTGCCCTTTCTTGCTGTAACGATAAGACGATGGCGGAGAGATGCACGGTTATCGGGGCCGATAAAGTTATTTGGTCTATAAAGGCTTCCGCGCAGTTTAACTCTGATTGTGCGGTATTACTGCGTGACGGATTTAAGTCAGGCAGAATTAGGCTTTTGGTTAATGAGTATGACGCAGACGTGCTGTTGGGCGAGATTAAGAAATACAACAGTCTTAATCCTCCCGAGAAGTTAGAATTAAAACTTCCATATATGCACACGACTTTGCTAATCGACGAGCTAACTAAACTGCTGCACGATGAGACCGGCGGCAAGGTTAAGGTTTACGAACGTTCTGGTATGCGGAAAGACCGCTATTCCAGTCTATCTTATAATTTTTATGTGGCAACACAGCTAGAGGGAAAGATGAATCGTCGTCACGCCGCGAGCACCGTTGACTCTAACATTTTTGTTGTTAAGCCACCAAATTCAAATGGAAGGATGGTGAATTCTAAGAATGGCAGACGAAACAATTCGAGCTGGCGCTGAGCGTTCAGTCGAGAATGACGACTCTGAACTTCAATGGGAACGAGCCTTTCGTAACATTGCAACGTGGAAACGGCTGATCATGAGAGATATCAATCACCATCCGCGTACACTAATATTTCCGAAGTTTTCCAAAGAACAGATAATCCACCTTTTGGAAAATCCTGCTGCCAACGAGAAGTTGATTCGGCGGGCAATTCGATACATATATGGAGCGAGCTCTCATTTCCGTAGGCTTATCCAGTATTTCGTAGCACTTTCTGATTTTGCTTATGTGGTCGAACCATATAATATCGATCCTCAGAAGGCAAACGAGCGCACTGTTAGCATCAATTATCGTAAGGTGCTGAAAACTCTGTCCTCGATGTCTATTAAGACACAGTTCCCGAAAATACTCACCGTGTGTCTAAGAGAGGATGTTTTCTATGGCACGTTTAGGCAAATGGGCGATAATATCGTAGTTCAGCAGCTCGATAGTGATTACTGTAAGATAACTGAGTTTGAAGGTAATGTTGCAAACGTTACATTCAATTTTAGCTATTTCTTAACACGCGAGGACGAGCTTGATTACTATCCCGATGAATTTCGTGTTTTATACGAGCAGTATAAAAAGGACACGCTTAACCCGTGGATCCCGCTGCCCGCTCCGAACTCATTCGCTGTAAAGGCGGCTGCTGATATCTGGATGTATGCTCTACCGCTGTTCGCGGGTATTCTTGGCGAACTTTATGATATCGAGGAGTACAAGCGCATCGCGCTCGACAAGGCAGCTCTCGAAAACTATGCTATGCTGCTTATGAAGATTCCTCTCACCGATGCCGGTGAATGGGGTATTGATCTTGACAAAGCGAGAGAATTCTGGAGCAACCTCGACGCGGTACTCCCGGAGCAAATCGGCACTATTCTTTCTCCTATGCCTATAGATAAGATTAGCTTTGAAAGAAATCATGCTGATGAAAATGATACTATTTCAAATGCAGAGCAAAATCTATTCACGGCTGCAGGCGTATCCTCGCTGATTTTCAATAACCCTAAAGCGTCTGCGAATGCACTGCTCCTATCTATCAAAGCAGATCAGAGTTTAACCTATGGAATCGTCAAGAGTATTGGAGATGTGGTAAACCGTTATATACAATCCTTTGGCTATGGACGAAATTTCAAAATCAATTTTCTTGATGTCTCTTGTTATAACCGCAAAGAGTACGGAGATGCATGCCTTAAGGCGTGCCAGTTTGGTGTGCCTATGATTTCATATTATTGCGCTTCTCAGGGGTTAGGTCAGGCTGAGATTGATAGCATGAGCTTCCTTGAGACCAAGATAATGAAGCTTCAAGAAATCTTTAAGCCACTGCAGAATTCATCTCAGATGGGTGATCTTCATAATATCAATTCTCCTACCGACGGCGAGGCTGGCGCTCCTCAAAAAGAGATTGGCGATCTAACAGACTCCGGTGAAGAGACCAGGGAAAATGTAGACGATTGGGGTTAATACCATGTTGTTCATTTATGTTTTTAATAACGATGATTGCGAGAAATTGATTGACGCGGGTTTTCGCTTTATCAAATGCGACAACTGCGAGTCAACATTTATTTTCAGAAACGATCCATCGCTTAACTATAACTTCGGTGATATGAAGTACGTCTTGTCAGACGTGCTTTCTTTCTAAATTAAATAAACGCCTATTAGAACGGAGGTGGCTGCCGTGAGGCAGATGATGAATCTGTTTTTCGATTTCGACGATAAAGCGTCTGTTTACGACATCCATGAGGTTAACTCCTCATTTGCGAGTGGCTCGCTAAAGGTGCTTTATCTTGGGGAAAACCGTAATGGCTCGTTCTTCACCAAAGACGCTGTCGAACGCGCTCTCCCCTCCCTTAAAAATGTTCCTATTGTATGCCATTGGGATTATGAGAGCCGCGAAATTGGCGGCCATGATGTTGATGTTGTGTCTGATGCAGATGGCAATCTCGCACTTCGCAACCTCACTGAACCCTGCGGCGTAGTTCCTGAACACGCGTCATTTAGCTTTGTGACTGATACTGATGAAAGCGGAGTTGAACATGAGTACCTTGTTATCGATGGCGTTTTGCTTTGGAAACGCCAGGACGTTTATAAGCATATTGTAGACGACCTTAAAGGACATGTTAAGCACTCTATGGAGATTACCGTTTTTGGTGGTGAGACGCTGAAATCGGGTCTTTTTAATATTCAGCAGTTTGAGTTCACAGCTCTATGTCTGTTGGAAAGGGACGACCCTTGTTTCCAGGGTAGTGAGCTTAATCTGTATTCCATCAACAATTTCAAAGCGAAGATGGAAGAAATGATGGCAGAACTGAAGGAATACTACACAGTCAATGCCGATAATTCGGCTGACGAATATAACAATTCAACGGAAGGAGGAAAAGACGCATTGGATAACGCTAACGAAATTGAAGTAATCAATGACAATACTGAGCCGGTAACTCAGGATGACGTTGAGGTGTTTGCCAGCGCGGATGAGGACTCGAATACGGAAAGTGAACCCGTAGAGGCTGAGCCTGCTTCCGAAACCGAGTTTGCACTCACTAGCGGCATCGTTGATGAGCTAAATCGTACAATCTCTGCTGTTGAGACTGTGGATATGCCATGGGGTGCTACTCCCAGGTATTGGTATGTCGATTGTGATGTTGACGCAAATAAAGTTTATTGCTATGACACCAACGATTGGCTGCTGTATGGTTTCGACTATGTAGTTAATGGTGATGCTGTGGCAATCGATATCGAATCCAAAAAGAGGATGAAGTACGCAATCGTACCGTTCGAGGGTGCCGAGCAGTCGTCCCCGCTTGCGAGCGCTTTTGCTGCGGTCAGCGAGCAGTACGTCGCCAATGACGAGCTTGAGGCCAAATACGCAGAGGCATCCAATAGCATTTCCGAGATGACCGCTGAGCTCGAATCGCTCAGGCAGTTCAAGGCCGATATTGAGGCTGAGAGAGTTCGCAAAGAGAAAGAAGCTCTTTTCAGCAACTTTGCAGACCTCGCGGGCGTCGAAGCTTTTGATGAGCTTGTGGCTAACGCGGACAATTTCGACCTTACCACTCTCGAGGAAAAGTGTTTTGCTATTCGTGGCAGGAATGCCAGTGTTGCAAAATTCGCCCTCGACACTAAACCAGTTAAACTAGTTGTCTCCGCCCCGAATCGCGGTGCCCAGGACAACAGTGACAACGACCCCTATGGTGGCATTGTCGCTAAGTATTCTAATAAATTTAACAATTAAACAGGAGGACTCTTACATGCTTAATTATGCTGTAGTTCGCACGGATAACATGGCGG
>JAEEGL015070502.1_pt1 | contig 16495 bp, 10 predicted proteins | sample 9134231 | NCBI WGS metagenome assembly JAEEGL01 (sample SAMN16246548, study PRJNA631951) | gut metagenome | biome: gut microbiome; feature: rumen; material: fiber-attached | host: Bos | place: Iran: Karaj | collected 2018-10
ACGGTCCCGCTGCTGATACGCTGCGGCATTACGGAAGCGCGGCTTTCGGGCAGGGCGGGGATCAGCAGGCGGACCGCCACCAGCGCCCAAAGAGCACAGACGAGGAAGCGGGGGCTTTTTTTCAAGGCCAGTCGAAGGAGCATGACCAGGCCGGCGATCAGCGCCGCGGAGAGACTCAGCTTTACGATTTGAATGAAAATGTCTTTCATGACTTAATTCCTTCTTGACAAAGGCTGGGATGCTTTGTCAATATCATCTGCAATTTGCTGTCGGGCGGCCGATGGCCGCCCCTGCGGGGTGGAAGGGCCGATGGCCGCCCCTGCGGGGCAGGCCAGAGGGATGACAGAGGTACGTCCCCTGTCATCCCCTGCGGGCGGCCGATGGCCGCCCTTACGGCTGCGATGCGATGCCCTCCGCTTCCTGATACACCAGCACGCCGTCATTGCCGGACACTCCGTAGTACACTGTCTGACTTCCGTCGTTCATCCAGCCTTTGAGCCAGGTGTAAGAACTGCCGGCTTCCGGGGAGAAGTAGGTCAGGTGGTCGAAGCGGTTGTAGGTCGTATCATAATCTCCGGCGATGACGCCCAGGGTGACGGCGTCCGGGCTGTCTCCAACCTGGATCGTCTCCCGGTAAAAACTGCCCAGGCTGCTGATGACGCGCCAGGGATAGGTCACGTGGAGGGTCTGCGGACCAGCGCCGGGGATCTCGATCACGTCGCCGTCGGAAGGGCGGACCTCCCAGCCCTCCTCCAGGTACTTCTGAATGCTCCGGCAGGGGACGAAATCGTCCATGGTCTTCCCTTCACCGCGCATGCGCACCCGGGCAAACCAGCCGCCCTTGGCGCCGCCGATGTCGCTCTGCAGTGAAATAAACTCCACCGCCAGCGTGCGCCGGCCATTGCTCATGATCAGGTCGATCGTCTTCCCGTCCAGACTGGCCAGATAAAGCTGATAATTCTCGTCGTTTCTGAAAAACGCCGCTTCTTCATTCTCCGTGATCAGGCCCTGTCCGTACAGTGTCCGGCTGATGCCGGCAGGCTGGCCGTTGTAATAGAACTCCAGTCCCGGTACGCCGGACGGCGTCATGCTGCTTTCCAAAGAGACCGTATCCACGGTCCCGTCCTGATCCATGTCAATGGCAAAACCGATGCCTTTCTCGCTTCCGGCGTGTACCTGCTTCATGAACGACAGATCCACGATCCCGCCCTGCAGGATCTCCTCTTCCCTGGGATCTGTGGTATGGAGGTCGAAATAGAGCGGTTCACTGTACAAATGATTCACGCCCGGTTCGATGTAATAGCGGTACAAACCGTCAAACCGGTGGACCATGACACAGCCCGGATCCCCGTGGCCGGTGAGCCTCATGTCCCGCTTCACCAGATCCGACAGGTTTATTCTGCTGACCGCATCCAGACGTCCCCCCGTGTCATACCGGCGGATCTCGGCGTGATCGGTGTCTTTTTCCCTGACGTAAAGCGTCAGGGACGTCCCGTTGCCATAAGGTCTTATGTCGACCACCTGTACGTCTTCTTCCGTTATCTCCAGATCCCAGCGGAGGTCGTCCTGCCGGACGGTGACCGTCGCTCCATGGCGTTCCATGTGCCAGCCCAGATCCGTGGGCTCAAAGGCGTCCCGGATTTCCCTGAACAGGAAATTGCCCTGGTGTCCGGTGATCAGGAGCAGCGCGATCTCAAAGGTGTCGGGAAGTATCACCGTATTCATATCCAGCACATCTTCCGCCTCCACGCCGTCCGGCAGTGGGATCCGCCGCAGGAGTTCCGCATCGGATGAGACGGAAAAGTGATAAAGATCCGACTTCAGTTCCAGTACTTCCGCCCCGTCCAGGATGTATATGTAATCACCATACTGGGCTATCCGTTCAGGATCGGCGCAGAAATCCAGTGCGGCAGAGCCGGTCCATCCCATCGTATTCTGATAGATCAGCCGTTTGCCCAGCCGGTCCAGGATCAGCATGCCGGTTTCCGAAGTATAGCTGAAATCCACCGGAAGAACGGGACTGCCGTCCCATTCGATCTCGCGGTAATCCCGGGGATCGGACGAGCCGTAATCCAGCACCTTCGTGCCGGCAGCCCGCAGGCTGCCGGATGCCGCCTGACCGGCCAGTTCCTTTTCCGTGATAAAACGGTTCGCCAGGATATGCCATCCGTCCGGCGTTTTCTGCACGGTCACAAGGCCGTACAGGTCATGTTCAAACTGCTTCATCCGCCAGAGAGCCGTTACCGTAGCGTCTATATTGACATAGGCGTCTATTATGCTGTATCTGGCTCTGGCCGTATCGCCCGAAATGATGTACCAGGCGTCAAACTTTTCCAGATATTTTCCCGGCATCTGTCCGATGGCTTCATCCAGGGTGAATCCGGTATATTTCAGAAAAGCAGCTTCCGCCTCCGGACGGGATATTTTTGTAAGCGGGAGTCCCATGGTGTCGTTCAGAGCCGCCCGCACTTCCGGGGCTTCGGGGATCGGCGCGCCGGGCACGGAGAACGCCGTATCCATAATACCGTCATAGAACAAGCCTTCCAGGTTGACCGCGCGCACATCCGGGTATGCGCTCAGCAGGAAATGATCGGCGAACTCGCTGTGGAAAAGGCGCTGCAGTTCCGCAATATCCTTTGCGGAAGCATCGTCGTGTAATGCTCGGGCGCTTTCATAATACCGTTTTACGGACTCTTCCACGCCTTCCCAGCCGGGAAGAGGGAAAAACCCGCCGCCGATGCTGTGGTAGCCGGCCCGGGAGAAATCTTCACCCGGTTCCAGCGGTCTGGCGGTCTCATCCGCAAGACGGAAGCATGTCACGACGGTGCGGCCGTTGATCGCCAGTTCCCCTACGACGTCATAGCCGCCCTGATCGTTGAGCAGGTAGTACAGATCGCCAAAACGGAAGACCTTTCCGCTTTCATCCGCGTATCCATTTTCAAATCCTTCAAAATTGACTGGCTGCGGTGCGGCGTCGTTGACGGCGGCCCACTCCATGTAAGGGAAAGATACGCCCCAGGGATTGCTTCTCGTCACATGGATCACGTCTGCCGTCCCGTCACCCGTCACGTCCAGGGCATCCCCTTCAAAGGGACAGACCTGCCATCCTTCCGCGATATAGTCCTGCAGAGGCTGAAGCGGCCGGAAGTCCTCCATGGACTTGCCAAAGCCGCGGATACGGGTACGGGCGCCGGCTGCACTGACCGTATTGGCGTCGATCTTGACGAATTCCACGCCGTAGGTCTGTTCATCGCTCTCCAGGAAGAGTGTGATCCGTTTGCCGTCCAGACTGGCCAGATACATCTTGTAGGGCGTCTCACGGCTGAAATTGCCTTCTTCCGGCCAGAGGATTTCTGTGTCTTCCAGGCCAAGCAGTTCTTTCAACTCCATATTATAATTCAGACTGCTGACACCGGCGGGGCGGCCGTTCAGGCTCAGTTCCCAGGTCATAGCGTCATGGTTGCCCACGCCGGGAGTCAGGCCGACTTCTTCCGGCTCCCCGTCGCCGTCCATGTCCAGAAGAAAGCCGGGGAAGTTTTCATTGACCGTCTTTCCGTCGTACAGGCGGACCACTTTGCCGCCCAGGATGTCTTTCCGCAGAGAGGTCAGATCCTCTTTGTCCTTCTCCTCATAAACGGAGGAGATGCCGGGGGTAAGGCGGTAAACGTCGATGGTATCTGTCTGAGGAGCCATCACATAGACGCCCCCATCCTGCGCAAAGGCAAAATGATCGGGAATGCTGCTCCAGCCGCTCATTTCGATGTGGCTCTCATAGACGTGTTCTCCGTCCAGGAAAAAGACTTTGCCCTGCGTACTGTCGTCTTCTTTCACAAAGAGAGTCAGGGAATCCTGCGATACCGGGCCGAGTACGCGAACGTCGCGGCCGGGCATGTCCAGGGTCCAGGAGGCGTTCTTGTCTCCGGTGACCGTGACGGTGTTTTCATCATCCCAGACCAGCTGATAGCCCCAGGAAGTGGAACGCCAGTCCACAGTCCCCCGGGCTGTCTGGAGAAGATAGTTCCCGCGGGAGGTGATCAGCACCGGAGCGGAGGTCCGGACGGGGGATTCCGTGAATTCATAAACCAGCAGATCCGTGATATCGTCTCCCGCGACGCCCTCCGGCAGAGGGATCTCTTCATATGCGGCGGCGGTTTTGCCGCTCATCACACGATCCGCGTCAGGCAGACGGTACAGGGCGTCGCTGCCGGTGATGTAGATCACGTTTCCGGCGTTCTCTCCTTCTTTTTCAAACACGGTCACGACCTGCCGGGGATCACGGATGAAATCCAGAGACAGGTTGAGCACACCGTCGTAGGTATATTTCAGGAGGCGCCTGTCGGACCGGTCCAGCAGCCAGAGGCCGCACATTTCTCCATAGTACAGATCCGAAGCATCTTCCGTGTCCGCTTTGAAAAAGCGGGCGATGAACTCTGCAAGCATGATACCTTCCTGGTCGGAGATCAGGGGAGTGCCGGAAACTTCCTCGTGCGGAGTCCCGGATTCCGCTGGATCTGTAGGGCCAGGGTCGGTCACGGGTTCTTCCGTGGCCGTGGGCTGTACGGACGGATCGGTCGGCGTTTCAGTATTTTCCGAGGTCACAGCCGGATCCGCCGTGTTTGCCGGTTCTGTCGGATCAGTCAACGCGCAGCCGGCTGCAATAATACAGCCCGCCAGCGTCAGGGCCAGGATCCAGAAGGCCGGCCGTTTATAATTCAGGACGGACTTGATGCGGGTCTTCACGCCCACCTCGCCGAAGGCCAGCGGGCAGGCGGTGACCAGGCGGGCCGGCATACTGCAGGCCAGAAGCGCTTCGGAGTAGGCTTTGCGGTAGCCGTCGCCTTCCCGGCCGGTGACTTTTTCGTCGCAGGCCAGTTCGATGTCGCGGCAGAGCAGGATGTAGGCCGCCCACATCACCGGGTTGAACCAGTGGAGGGACAGGAGCAGCCAGCCCAGCGGCTTCCAGATATGGTCCAGACGCTTTAAGTGCGCCTGCTCATGGGCCAGAACGTAGGCTTTGTCCGTCTCCGGCAGTTCGGAGGGGATATAGATCTTCGGCCGGAACATGCCCAGGATGAAGGGCGAGGCGATGCCGTCGCAGAGGTAAACGCTGCCCCTGTCCCGCACGGAGATGCGGACTTTGCGCCAGATGCGCAGGTAACTGGAGAACATGTAGCCCAGCATGAGGACCGCGCCGCCGAGCCAGATCCAGGCCAGGACCGGCAGGATGCTGGTGCCGACGGTCTTCGGCGCTTCCAGCGTTTTTTCGGAGACTTCCACGTAGGCTTCCCCGCTCTGATACCGCACGGGGATCTGCGGGGTCATTTGAATGATCTTCACATAACGCGGCTCTTTCTGCGTGATCCGCACGACGGGCTCCACCGGGCGGGCGGCGACTTCCTCCACCACGGTGCCGCTGCTGATGCGCTGCGGCATTACGGAGACGCGGCTTTCCGGCAGGGCGGGGATCAGCAGGCGCACCGCCACCAGCGCCCAGAGCGCGCAGACGAGGAAGCGGGGACTTTTTTTCAGGGCCAGTCGAAGGAGCATGACCAGGCCGGCGATCAGCGCTGCGGAAAGACTCAGTTTCACGATCTGCATGAAAACATCTTTCATGATATGACTCCTTTTGATGTCAAACAGGCCGCGCGGCATCCGGAGAGGGATGACGCGGGCTGCGGGGCAAGGCTGCGGGGCAGGGAAAAACCTGACAAAGGAACCGTCCCCCTGTCAGGAAAGCGGGGACCAGTTGTCAAGGAGGGAGCGGATCTCGGCCACGTCCTGTTCGGTGAGGCGGCGGCCGGAGGAAAAGGCGGAGATGAAGGCGGGAAGGGAGCCTTCGAAGGTCTCTTCCACGAACTGGCGGCTCTGGGCCGCGTAGTACTCTTCGCGGGTCATGACGGCGCGGACCGTTCCGTTATCGTTTGCGAACAGGCCTTTTTCGCAGAGTTTTTTCAGGACGGTGTAGGTCGTGGATTTTTTCCATTCCAGTTCCTGCGCGCAAAGCTTCACCAGTTCGCCGGAAGGCAGGGGCTCACGGTTCCACACGATGTCCGCAAAGCGGCTTTCCACGGCACCCAGTTTATAATCGGTCACGGTTTTGTCCTCCTATCGGTCTATTGTCAGTCGACTTAACTGCAGTTTATCATCGATAGACTGCCCTGTCAAGAGGGTCCCGACAGTTTTTTTCAAATATTCCGCGGTGGGGCGCGGCGGATCCGGCGCGGTCCCGGAGGTCTCCTGTATATAAAACAATCGAAAGGCCTGAAAACGGACAGGGGGATCTAAAAATACTATTTTTTCCAATTAATATAACGATCGGGAAAGCCGGAATCAGACAAGACCGGCCGGTTTTCTTTTACCTTTTTACTGTTTTTTTCGGATTTCTGTGATATATTTTAAAGTAATATCCCCGCGGATCGACCGGAGGCCCCGCAGCGGACGGCGGCGCCTCCCCGGAGGTTTTTATGGAAAAGATCATCAAACTGTTCCCCAACAATCCCGTGCTGAACCAGGGCGTGTCCCTGCTGGTCTCCATCGCCATCGCCCTGATCGTGGTCATTCTGCTGCTGCGCCTGTCGCGGAGGGTCTTCATCCGGATCCGGGCCGCCCGGAACGTTAACAGCACGAACACGAGGGTCATGGAAAACATGCTCCGCTTCGTCATCGTTTTCGTGGCGGTGCTGTGGGTGGTCATGAGCTCGGAACTCACGCGCTCCTTCGGGCAGACGCTGTTCACCGGGACCGCCGTGCTGGCCGCCATCGCCGGTTTCGCCGCGCAGCCCGTTCTCTCCGACCTGATCTGCGGCTTCATCATCGGCTCCACCCGGCCCATTGAGATCGGCGACCGCATCGTGGTGGACGGCGGCATCACCGGCATCGTGAAGGACATCACGCTGCGCCACGTGGTGCTGCAGGGGCTGGATTCCCAGATCTTCGTGATCCCCAACAGCAAAATGAACAGCTACATCATCCGCAACATGAGCTATCAGTCAGAGCTCCGGTCCGTGGATCTGCGTTTCTCCGCCTCTTTTCGCACGGATCCGGAGAAGGCCGTTCAGGTCATTGCCGAAGCCGTCCGCTCCAGTCCCTACTCGGTCCCCGGCAAAAAAGGGGCGGACGGAAAGCCGGAGTATGCCGGCGTCTATTTTCTTTCCTTTGCGGAAAGCGCCCTGATCTTCGGCACGACCGCCTATTTTGAAGCGTCCACGCCTACGGAAGTGTTCAAAAACGATATCAATACCCGGGTCAAGAAAGCCCTGGACGAAAGCGGCATTGAGATCCCGTACAGCTATATGAACGTCGTCATGAAGCCGTAAAGGCCCCGGCGGGAGGAAAAAGGACTATGGATCCGGATCGCATCCAAATAACTGAAGAAAAGCCCGAAGGCGGCGCAGAGAAGATTCCGGCGGGAGCACCGGCGGCCGATCCTGCGGATGCATCGGTGACCGCGCACGCGGAAGCGCCGGAAACCGGAGAGACTTCCAAAACGCCGGCGGCCGATGAAGCAGACATCCCGGAAACCGATGACGGCGAAGCCCCGGAAGAATTCCCGGAAGAGCACACCGTCGCGGCCGTGATCGAGCCCGAGCCGGTCAGGAAGAAACGCCGGCGCATCCACGAATTCACCCCGGAGAACGATATCCGCTACCGGGGACCGCTCTCCTACCGGCATTTCAAGATCCTGGGCTGGATCTGCCTCGCCGCTTCCCAGGCCGCCGCGCTGATCACGCTGGGGAGCCGCATGACGCCGGATCTTGTGAGCGGGGAAAACAAAATGCTGCTGACGCTGCGGATCATCGGGAACCTGGCGCTGCCGCTGCTGCTTTTTGCCAACTTCGCCATCATTCTGAACGCCCGGGAAACCTTTAAAAAACTGCTGGCGCGGTACGGGGCCATGATCCTGGCCATTCTGTCCGTATTCATCCTGTTCTACGAGCGGTATCTGAAAGGGTTCCTGCAGGTGATCAGCCGGGGGACCGTGACCCCCGAGGACATCCTGAAATCGGTGGCCGGCGGGCGGTGGGACGGTTATTTCGCATTCAACATCTTCGTCGACCTGTTCCTGTGCACGCTGTTCATGTTCTTCCTGAACTACCGGCCGAAGCACGTGTTCAAAGGCCGGGCCCTCATTTTCTTCCGCCTGATGGCGCTGCTTCCGCTTGCGTATGAGGTCGCCTCCATCCTGCTCAAGATCCAGGCGGGACGGAACCTGTTCGTGATGCCGATCTGGATGTATCCCCTGCTGACCACCAAGCCGCCTCTGGCGTTCCTGATGTTCACCTTCATCGCCCTGGTCCTGAAAAAGCGCGAGCGCCGCTACTACCGGAAAGGAAACAGGTCCCGGGAAGAATATGAGGAATTCTGGCGCAGCAACATCAATTCCTGGCATTTTTCGCTGCTTGCCTCCGCCATCGTGCTGGTGACCGCCGTTCTGGACCTGCTCCTGTTTCTCGGGCTCGCGGTATTTCTGACCGCCGAAGAGGTCGGTATGGGAAGCATGGCGATACCGACGCAGGAAGTGGTCGCCCTCATCGAGAACAATACCCGGCTGATCGCGCAGCTCGGGTTCGGGGAGACCATGGGGACGATCCTCATCATCCCGCTGCTGCTGCTCTTCTCTTATACGCGGAAGCATAAGGAAACGCTGATCGACGCGATGATCCCGCTGGCCGGCATCGCGCTGATCATCATGATCTACCTGGAAGGCGGATATGAACTGATCGCGGCGCTGTTCACCCGGTAGGATACGGCGGCGCTGTTCACCCGGCAGGATCCCGCGGCGGCGACAGACACGGTAAAATTCCACATGAAAAAGGAGCGGTCTCCCGCTCCTTTTCCTGTTCCGGCAGCCGTTGCGCCCGGGCCTTACGGCTCCGGTACGTCGTCGGTCTTGATGCCGTCTCCTTCGATGTGGTCATGCCGCTGACAGTAGCTGCAGAGTTTGGTCTTGCCGGCGGCGATGGCTTCTTCCACGGTGCCGCGGGTCAGGGAATCGCTGCGGTTGAGGTAAGGGCAGTCCTTGGCGTCTTCCGTGGTGTGGCCCAGTTGCTCATCGATGACGTGGGTGTGGTAGACTTTGCCGTAAGGGGTCCAGTACACGGCCGTGCCTTCCAGGGCGACCTGCGCGGCTTCCTTCTCTTCCGCGGAAATGGGATTGTAATCGATGCTGGCGGCGCCGCCGATCAGCAGGGCCACGGCCGCGGCCACCACCGCGATGGTCTTGGTCTTCTTGTCCAGGTCCTTATTGGTCAGCAGCAGGACGATCAGCGGGCAGAAGCAGAGCACCGCCACGATCAGGCCCATGTTGTTCCACAGCCAGAACTTGGTCGGATTCTTCTTCGAGGCCGGTTTGATGTGGTTCGCCTTCTTCCACAGCTGCGAGCCGATGATCAGGAAGACCAGGTCCAGCACGATGAAGATGATCAGGCACACCAGGGTGTTCATGAAGGTGATGCTGATCTTGCCGAAGAGCAGCAGGATCGCCAGCACTTCGCAGACCAGAGCCAGCACCCAGAGGATGATGGCGCCGACGCGGTAGCCCGTCGCGTTGCCGACCGGCTTGGCGTTCTGGATATTGCTGACGGTATTCGCGCTGGCGCTTTCGATTTTCTTTTTCTCAGCCATTGTTTTCTCCTTCTTCATAAAGTAAATGGGAAAACGGTCCGGCGGCGGGGCGCGCCCGTGTCGGCCGGCCGCACGTTTACGAAAAAAGTATATATGAATTTTCTGCGGATTTCAAGCCGCATTCTTGACAAATCGGCAAAAAATACCGCATAATGAGGGGCAGAAAAACCAGAGTCCCACATATGGTAGGGGCAGAAGGAGCAGATCATGGACGTCATGAATGTTTTAAATCAGATCTTCAATAACGACCAGCTGGCCGAGATCACGAAGACAGCCAAAGCGTCGGAAGGCGACGTGACCAGCGTGCTGTCCAGCGCGCTGCCTCTGGTAGCCGGCCAGACCACCCAGCGCGGTTTCGACCTCGGTTCCCTGGCCTCCCTCGCGGGCGGCAATACCGGCAGCATCCTCACCGCGCTGCTCGGCTCGAACGGCACGCAGACCGTCTCCCAGCAGTCCGGCATCTCCCAGTCGCTCACCAACAGCATCCTGTCCGTTGCGGCCCCCATGCTGCTGTCCTCCCTGACCGGCTCCAACGGCAGCGGCATCCTGTCCCTGCTGGGCGGCCTGGCCGGAGGGGCGAGCACCGCGGAAGCCGCCGACACCATCCAGACCGTCATCGGCGCCCCCGCCTCCCAGCCCGCTTCCGGAAGCGGCAAGAAGAAAAAAGGCCTGCTCGCCTTCCTGAGCAGCCTGTTCGGAGGCAAAAAGTAAACATTCCGGATCCGGAAAGAGCGGAAACAGCATGAAATTCCTGCGCAGACTGCGCTCCCATATGTCGATAAGCGTGATAGGCGGCCTGGTCGGGCTGATGGTTTTGTTCGGCCTGGCCGTCTGCTATATCGGCAACCGCTGCTTCGTCGGCGCGTTCAAGGACGAGTACGCCACCGTCACCTATCATATGGCGGATTCGGTGACCTCCTACGTGGACGGGGACCTCATCGACGATTTCCTGGCCGGGGAATCCGTCTGGGAATACATCGTGACCAGAGAGAACCTCTACGTCAGCTGCCAGAAGCTGAATGTTTCCCTGATCTACGTCATCCAGGTGGACCGGAGCGATTACGGACGCTTCGTTTCCGTCTTCAACTGCGTCAACAACAGCGTGGACGACTCCAGCTACGTCGAATGGGAGCTGGGGTACCGGCGCGACACCACCAACGAGGAGTACCGTCAGAAATACCGGGCGATCTATGAAGGCCATGCCGCCTACGAGACGGTCTTCCGCCTGCGGACCGGCGACGGCTCGCATCCGCACATCACGACGATGGTCCCCGTGGAAAACAGGATGGGCGACGTCACGGCGATCCTCTGCATCCAGCGCCCCATGCGTGAAATGACGGAGGCTTTCGAGCCGTACTTCCTGATGATCCTTCTCGGCGTCTTCGTCATGGTCGTCATCGCCTCCGTCCTGGCGACGGTCTTCCTGCGGCGGTCGATCATCCGGCCGGTCGAAAAGGTCTCGGCCGAGACCACCCGCTTCGCGGCCGAAAACGCGCGGGGCGAACCGCTCGGCGAACTGAGCCGCTACGACGTGATCCGCGATCTGTCCCTTTCCATCGACACCATGGAAGCAAACACGGAGCGGTATATCCAGAACCTGACGGCGGCGACCGCGGAACGAGAAAGGATCGCCGCAGAGCTTTCGATCGCCGCCACGATCCAGCAGGACACGCTGCCGGACGTGTTCCCCGCGTTTCCCGGCCGGGACGATTTTGACATCTACGCCGCCATGATCCCGGCCAAGGGAGTCGGCGGGGATTTCTACAACTTCTTCCTGATCGACGATGACCATCTGGCGCTGATCATCGCGGACGTGTCGGGCAAAGGGATCCCCGGCGCCCTGTTCATGATGCTGACGAACGTCCTGATCAGCAGCCAGGCGCAGACAGGCGCGTCCCCGGCGGACGTCCTGGCCGCGGTGAACGACAGTCTCTGCCAGCACAACACCGCGGACATGTTCGTGACCGTGTGGCTGGGTTTCCTGGATATCCCGACCGGGCGGCTCATCTACGCCAACGCGGGCCATGAGTACCCCGCCCTCTGCCGGAAAGACGGCCGCTTTACGGTCATCAAAGCGGCTCACGGCTTCGTGGTCGGCGGCATGGAAGGCATGAGATACGAAAACGTCGAACTGCAGCTGGACCCGGGCGACAAACTGTTCCTGTATACGGACGGCCTGCCCGAAGCGATGGACGGGACGGGACAGATGTACACCATGGAGCGCATGCTCGCGTCCCTGGACGAATACCGCAAAGGATCTCCCCGGACGATCCTGGAAGGGATCCGGGAAAACGTGGCCGGGTTTACCGGCAGCGCCCCGCCGTTCGACGATCTGACGATGCTCTGCCTGGAGCTGAAAGAGAAGCCGTCGGACTGAGAACGGAACGCGGACATAAAAAAACAGGGCCATTGGGGAACTGTCCTCGAATGGCCCTGTTTTGGCGGGCGCGCCGGTCATTGCCTATCGAAGTATTTCCGGGACGCGTAGTAATAGGTGCGGATATAGCCGTCCACCGAAAGGACGACGAATTCGCCGGTCTCTTCCAGGAAGAAGACGTGGTCGCCGTCTTCTTTTTCTGTCTTGTAGAGGGAAGCCGGGTTGTTGATCACGGCGCTGGCGGCGGCTTCGTATTCCTTCGCGTTCTTAAAGCCCATCTCCTTGCCGTGCTTGTCATAATGGCTTTCCAGGAGGACTTTGTTGCGGAAGCGGTAATCTTTCCGGGCAACGTGGGATTCCTCCGGCGGTTCCGTGGGCGCTTCGGTGGGCGCCGGCGTTGCGGGCGGCTCCGTGGCCTTCGTGGTCGGGGCTTCCGTAGTTGGCGTCTCCGTAGCCTTCGTGGCCGATGCTTCCGTAGTGGGCGTCACCGTGGCTTTTGTGGCCGAGGCAGGCGTTTCCGTGCCTGCGCTGCCGGTGACGATGGGGATCTCCTGGCCGGTCGTCGTGCCGTCGTGCACCGGGCCGTCGGGAAACAGTTTCCCGCTGACCAGCAGGTAAATAAATACGATGGCCAGCAGGGCCAGCAGGATCGTCCGGGGGGTGATCCTGACGGGATTTTTCTTTTGGCTCACGGCCGCACCTCCTTAATTCAAAGTCGCGTTCCAGTTTTTCCGGGCGTCGCGCAGCGACTCTTTATTGGCGCCGCCGGCCAGGTCTTCCTCCCGGCGCTGCACGGGATCGTCCTCCCAGCCGCAGACCGGGCAGATCTCATAGGCGTTCCGCTCGCGGAAATAGTACTTGCCGCAGACCGGGCAGATCCGGTCCGCCGGCGTCTCCAGATAGAACACCTGCTTGCCGGTCCGCACCGCGTAGGCGATCTCCGACGCCGTGCTGGCGCCGATATAGCCGCCGACATTGATCACGAAAACGGCGTCCGCCATATCGATCTTCCGCTTGTGCATGTCGTCCAGCATTTCCTTCGTGCGGGTCAGCGTGCCTTCGTCCATCTGCTCCCACACTTCCCGGTCGCCGCTGTGGCCGTACAGGCCCACGGAGATCACGATGAAGCCTTCCAGGGTCAGGCGTTTGTTCGCCTCCTCGAAGGCCTTCTTGAAGCGGGTGCTGCCGCAGAGCGTGATCACAGGATATTTGCCTTGCATGTCCGTTCCTTTTTAAGCCGGGGCGGCCGAAGCCGCCCCGGGTGTGCAGAAACGTCCTTCCCGCGGCCTTTCCGGCGCGCAGCGGAACGTTTCTTTTTTATTTTGCCTCAAACAGCACGTCGGCCGTATAGAGGACTTCATCCGAGAAGAAATCATCCTCTTCCACGTTCAGGATGGCCGAAATGGTCTCCACCTTATCGATCTCCAGTTCCTTCAGCGTGCTGTCGTAGAAGTACTTGCTGTCAAAGCCGCGGCTGCCGGCGGGGATGTCGATGGTCCAGTAAGGGTTCTCGACCTCTTTCCCGTTCAGCTTGACGTCTTCGAACTCGAAGGACAGATCCTTGTCCGTCTTGTTCTCGACATAGGTGACCACGCAGTAGCCGAAGTAGGTCTCGAACTTGCCTTCCATGATGATGACGGTCACGTCGTCATTGTCCAGAACGGCCACTTCGGTGTCCGCCGTGCGGCGTTCGGGAGCCGCATAGGTCTCGGGATCCGCGCCGGTCGGATAGAGGGTGTACGCCTCGTTGAGATAGCCGTCGGAGAAGTAATCGTCGGTGTCGTAGACCTTCAGCAGGAAGCTGATCTGGTCGACGGATTCCGCGCCGATCAGGGACAGCGCGCCGGGATAGATGGTCATTTCAAAGTCGCCGGACGTCTTCGCTTCCACTTCCTCGGAGCAGTAGGTGCCGGTAAGGAAGCCGTTCACGGTCACGTCATCGAAGCGGAAGGTCAGGGACTTGTCCAGCTTGTTTTCCGCATCGAATTTCACGATGACTTCGCCGTATTCGTTCACTTCGACGCTCTCCGCCTTCAGGGAGAATTCCTTCGCATCGGCCAGTGCCTCGTCCTTCAGGGTGAAAACGCTGGCAGCCCAGGGATAATCGTCCCCATCGATGAGGCCGGGATCCACGGGCTTCTCCACGGCGCTCTCTTCCACTTCCTTCGGCAGTTCATAGGTGCCTTCGCCCCAGTTCAGGGCGATCTCCGCCTTGATGCCGTCCAGGGAGGCCGCAAAGCCTTCCATGACGGAGGACAGGTCGATGGTCAGTTCGCCGATCTCCAGCTTGATGCCGGTAGGCAGCACTCTGTCTCTGCTGATCGTGATGCGGGCGTTCATTTCCAGGCCTTCCAGCATGTCCATGTACATCGCGATGTCTTCGGGCAGCATGTCTTCGGCGTCTTCCGGCAGCTGCACTTTCAGCGGGCCTTCGATCACGTACTGGTCGCCCAGCGCGCCGAAATCGTAGTGGTCGAAGATCTCATCCAGCTTGATCACGCCGGCAAGATGTTCATCCTCATCCATGTCGAATTCCACGGGGCCGGTCTCGGTATAATACCAGACGTCATCTTCTTTCTCATAGATCTTCTCCGTAGCGATGTCCGCATAGGCCTCGATGGCGCCTTTCAGTCTTTCCTGGCCTTCTTCGCCGCCCAGCATGGAAGCCAGCATGCCCAGGTCGACGTCATAGTTCGCCGTCAGATGACCGCCCTTTGCGGTATCCATGACACCTTCCGCTTCCACGGAAGCCTTGACGGGGATGTCCATCTTCTGCTCGCCCATGGTGATGGTGATGGTCAGGCCGCCGCTGGCTTTCCCGCTGAAGGTCACCTGTTCGGCCTGTTCTTCTTTGCCCACGCCGCGCAGGATGGTCTCCATATTGGCAAGGGCGGTGTCCAGCACTTCCTGGGCGTCCTTATCGACCGGCGCTTCCGTGGTGGGCGCTTCGGTGGTAGGGGCTTCGGTAGTGGGCGCTTCCGTCGTAGGAGCTTCCGTCGTAGGAGCCTCAGTAGTGGGGGCTTCCGTCGTAGGAGCCGGGGTGGTGGGGGCTTCCGTGGTGAACGGAGCTACCGTAGTGGACGCTTCGGTAGGCGCCGCCGTAGTCGGTTCTTCCTTCTTGCCGCAGCCCGCGATGGTCAGGACCAGGGCCAGGGCCAGAACGAATGCCATTAATTTCTTCATGAAATGTTCCTCCTTTAGCGTATTTCAACGAATGACCGTGACAGATCGATATGAAACAATTTTCTATATAACATAATTTTTCCGGCAGTGCAAGGGCGGAACGGGGTTTTCGCGCAGAACTGCGGCCGGAAACAGGGCAGGGCTGTCAAAAAGCGCCCCCCGCGGAGGGGAGCGCTTTTGCGTTTCCTGGTGAAAGACGGGGAACGTCACACGGCAGGAACGTCCCCGACGATGCGCCGGTACATTTCCGGATCTGTATCGCCTTCCGTGCTGATCAGCAGGATGCGGGAGGAAGCGGTGAGGTCCAGGGCCTGCCGCAGGGCGGGATCGGAGGCGGCCTCCAGAAGGAAGCCGAGCGTTGCCGCGCCGGATTCGCCGGACACGACGGGGCGGTCGTCCCCCAGCGGGTGCGCGTAGCGGCGCATGCCCGCGCGGGCCAGGTCGTCCGATATCGCTGCCATTCCGAAGGACTGGTCCCGCAGGACGGGCCAGGTCAGTCCGCAGGGCGTGCCGCAGTTGAGGCCCGCCATGATGGTCCGCGGGTGACCGCCCACGGTGTGCGGGAGACCGTCCCCCGCCTGCCATGAGGCGAACAGGCAGGCCGCCTCTTCCGGCTCCACGGTCACGACTTTCAGCTGCGGCCCATAGTGCTGCCGCAGATACGCCGCCGCGCCGCCGGCCATCGCGCCGACGCCGGCCTGCAGGAACACGTGCGTGGGGACGATCCCCTGCGCGTCCAGTTTCGCCGCCGCTTCCGCCGCGAGCGTCAGATAGCCCTCGATGATCCGTGCCGGGATCTCCTCATAGCCGTCCCAGGAAGTGTCCTGCACCAGGACCCAGCCGCGTTCTTTCGCCTGACGGTCCGCAAATTCCACGGTGCCGTCGTAGTTCAGGCCCGTGATCACCGCTTCCGCCGCGCCCGCGTCCAGGATGGCCTGCCGCCGTGCCTCGGCGGATCCCTGCGGCATATAGACGTGCGCCTTCGTCCCGAACAGCGCCGCTGCCCAGGCCACGCCTTTGCCGTGATTGCCGTCGGTGGCCGTCACGAATTCGGGGAGCGGCCGGGAGGAGGTCGGCGCGCCGTCTTCCCGCGCCCGTTTCTCCAGGATGCAGCGGATCGCGTAGGAGCCGCCCAGGCCCTTGAACGCTTTCAGGCCGAAGCGGGTCGACTCGTCCTTCACGTAAACGCCGCCCAGATCCAGGGAACGGGCGAGCGAAGGAAGCGGGACCAGGGCGGTCTCCGCATAGGAAGGGATCGTGCGGTGAAAAGACAGGGCCGCCCCGGCCGCCTCTTCCCCCCAGAAGGGGGAA
>JAEEGL015274481.1_pt1 | contig 16495 bp, 8 predicted proteins | sample 9134231 | NCBI WGS metagenome assembly JAEEGL01 (sample SAMN16246548, study PRJNA631951) | gut metagenome | biome: gut microbiome; feature: rumen; material: fiber-attached | host: Bos | place: Iran: Karaj | collected 2018-10
GGATGCATTGTCTACTCTGAATTCCTTTAAGTATCTCTTAACGCCTGCGCCTGCCTTTGCGAGGTGCATCTTAAGGGGCTTGCTTACAAGGTTTTCTCTGATCTGGCCGTATCCGACCTGGATAGCTTCGTATCCGTCATTCTCTGCTGTCTTAACCTGTGTAACGACACAAGGACCGGCAGCAAGTACGGTAACGGGTGTTAAAACTCCGTCCTCATTGAAGATTTGAGTCATTCCGACTTTTGTAGCTAAAATAGCTTTCTTCATTTGTAACCTCCTATTTTCTACAGCGGATCGCTCTCGCGATCATCCTAGCTAGGACTTATTTAGCCTGCTTATTCTTCATCTTGATGTCGATGTGCACACCTGCGGGCATCTCGAGTCTCGACAAAGCATCAACTGTTTTGCTGTTGGGTGTGATGATGTCGATCAGCCTCTTATGGGTTCTCTGCTCAAACTGCTCTCTTGAGTCCTTGTATTTGTGTACCGCACGAAGGATGGTGATTACTTCCTTCCTTGTGGGAAGCGGTACAGGGCCGGAAACCTGCGATCCCGTCTTCTTAACGGTGTCGACGATCTTGGCTGCGGACGCATCGATAAGCTGATGATCATAAGCCTTAAGGGTGATTCTCATTACTTGATTTGCCATAAAAAAAGTCTCCTCCTTTTCGCACTTTTCTTAAAAGTACAACAAGCGGCGACTGTACACTCACCCGTGTGTTTCACGTTATTTCCTTTAAAATTCCGGGTGGTTACGCACCCGGCGACCTCGTGATCTCACGGTTTGTCTGCGCTTCGGAAACGGTTTCCGAATCAATCGGACCATGGCTTTCCTCGTCAGAAACCAAATTGTACAGTGACTTGTCGTCAGTTTTGTAAACTTGACATTCGCTCCACGGAAAAACCAGCAAGCAAGCTTGCTGCAACCTCACGCTTCTACGCTATCAACTCACAGCAAGAAACATACTATCATGCTTTTTGTCGGAATGCAAGTACTTTTTTTATTTTATTTGCGGCTTCTTTACACTGTTATGTGCTTATTGTATAATTCTTCCTATAATAGCGCGCCGGACGGTTACCCAAAAAGCGTGCCTTAAAGCGCATGTGATGCGTACCGCGTCATGAGTTTCAGTCACGTGCCTCCGGGATGCGCGGACAAGTATTTGGCTTGATATTCGGGAAACGTTGTACCGTATAATTGGGATAAGGTGATAAGTGATGACAGCAATTACACTCGATCGTCACAATGGCGATATTTTTTGGGGTAAAAAGAATCTTATGCTCTTGGCGCAGGAAACGGCTGCAAGCAGAAACGCTGACGGCAGCGCGCCGAAATCCGGTCACATAAATCATGACGATCTCCTTACTCCCGCCGAACTCGAAAAAGAGCTCTCTTATCGGCGGCGACTTGACGAAGTCGGAACATTCATTCTCAACATGTTCACCGAAGAAACCGGCATAATCCCGACTTCTGTCCGTATCGAAGATCTTCCTTATTATATAAACCCAAAGTCAGTTTTGCACGAACCTGCAACAGAAACAGAATTCGTCATGAATCCTGTAGGGTTGAGCGGATGCCGCGCTGCAATGCTCGCGTTACAGGAATTCATTGATGACAACGACAGTCTTTTTACACATCTGACACTTGCTTCCGTTCTGTTTAAAAATTCTCTTTTACAGGCTCCGAACCGAGCCGCAAAGGCGTTGCGAAACGCCATCGACGACATGACCGCCGGGGGCGATTCCCCGTCGTCACGATCAAAGCACGGCGGATTCGCGCACCTTAACAGTAAAGAACTGGATGAACTGCTTGAAATCTGGATCCAAGCCGAAACCTTTGTACGTGTTTCGGATCTTGTCTTAGAATATGCCTCCAATGTCGGGAACAAAACTCTGAATGCGCTCTCCGATACTCTTGCCGAGGATTTTCTTGAAATGAGCAGTATATTAATACAGCGCGAAACGAGAAGCTGTCTCACCGAAATATTCGAAGAACGGACAGGTCATAAGGGGGGGTCCGGTAATGTTTGAAAGCACGACGATCACAGGAATGTCACTTACAAAGTACCGCGACCTCATTCCTGAAGGATATTATTCAAAGCTTGAGCGTAACGAATTTGATCTCACGGTCATCCGCGAGATACAGTCGGGTGGCAGTATTTATGCAGGACTCTGCGTCAGCAACCACCACAGCGAATGGTTTGAGATCATCTGGATACATTTGTCCGAATCTGTTTCCCGCGACTCAGAAATTGCAGACTTTCTCAGATACATTACCATGTCTGCGCGACGCCTCGTTACCTGTGAGGGCGTTTTCCTGCAGATACACAAAAGTGAGATTCTGCCGCGAACGGCAGCCGTCCTGAAAATGGCGGGTTTCGAAACATCCGTTCATCGAAACAACATCTACTCGTTCCGTATCTGTGACATAAACAGTACCGAACTCAAACCCGGAAACCATGTTTTTCTTAAAGATGCTCCGCCCGAGATCATCGCCAGGACGCAGAATGCAATCTCAAAAAGCGAACGACCCGTACCTGTTCCCGCACTTGTGCCGTGGGAGGAATACAACAGTGAATTGAGCGTTCTTTACAACGGTGAAGGAAGCGACGCCGGTTCACTTTTGTTTTCCGACGATGACGGGCGCATCGTATTCAGCCTTGCGTTCGCAACTTCGCCCGTGATTCTCGGGCAACTGCTGTACGCAGCCTGCGATAAAGCGCGAAAGACTCTTTCCCCCGACACGGAAGTTCTTGCTCCCGTTGTGTTTGAGGGATCGAGAAAACTTATAGAGCACTTCGTTCCAAACGCGCAAAGCGGTCAGGTTCTCGAAGCAACAATGCGCTTTGCGCGCAACAAAAATGCAACCGATGAAAGACCTGTGTCTTTAATAAATTAATTACAGAAAGGAAACCGCTATGGAGATCACACGCATCACAAACGAAAACGCCTCTTATTTTTTACCCCGGGAAGCACTGTCCGTCGTGAACGACGAGGGTGTGCTTGTTCTGGGAAGCCTTTCGGACGACAAGAAGCCCCTCGGATATCTTATTGCAAACGCTGATGCCGGCGGTCTCTTTATTGAAAGGATCTTTACGTCAGAGCCTGAGCGTAGAAAAGGGTACGCCTCCGCGCTTCTCAACCGGGTCGAAAGCATCTGTACAAAAAGCGGTATCCCCCATATTTACACAATTCTCTTTCTCGAAGGAAGTGAAACCGAAACAGACCCCGCTTACCGATTGTTCAAGAAGGCGGGATTTGCGGACGAGGATTCCCCTTCATGCAGGAAAAGCTACAGACTTTCCGCAATAATCGAAGCCGACCCCTTTAAAGATGCAACGCTTCCGAAGGGAGCCTCTTACCGGCAGGGCGACCCCATTACGAACAAATACGGTGGTTCGATCATCATAGACGGTAGCGAAGTTGCCAGTCTTGACTGTGAGGAATTCTACGGTGATGCCAGGATCACAAGGATCACTTCCGACGGCAGCTCACTTCCTCTTCTCTCCTTTCTCCTTAAAGAGGCCGCCATGCGCATGAACAGCGACGGAGTCGAATCCGTCCTCGCCGATATAACCGGAGAAAGATTGGTCAGATTCGAGGAACTCTACACAAAAAAATACAAGATTGAGTCGATTACAACCGCAAAAACGCACATTCTGATCAAGGAGGCAACTCATGAGTGATAAGCCGAATTTAATGTCCAACAGCCCCGCGCCCATAACCGAAACGCTCACAAAAAGTTCCGAAACGCTCACTACAGAGCGGCATGAGCAAGATCTTCGATCGTCTGTGTCATTACAGACCGGTCTTGAAAAGCAGCCCGTTGCTTCCGACACCCCCCTCGGAGTTGCCATCAGTCACAGGGAAGCTCTTCACTCCGCTCTTACCTCGGAGTGTGACAAAATCAGGGAAGCGTACAAAGATGTGTCTTCCGGTCGATACGGAGTCCAGATCAAAAAGCTTTCATCTATCAGGGACTATGCCGGTCGACTCGAGCACGAACCCGCAGTTATGGAACAAATGCTTGAAGCGGCCAAAAGGAAGTACGAAAAGGCATCCGGAAAGAAAAAGGACGAAGCGCTTGCGGAATACATGAAAACACTCAAACTTTGCGGCATGGTGGACATGATGCAGACCATGAGTTCACCGATCGTTATGGAAGCCCTGCGTGTCAATGAAATCGGTTTCGAAAGATCCGACCGTGAGCGTCAGGCACAAGGAAAATATGTCGGTCCCAAGATCAAGCCCGCCAAACACGACACCGATGAAACGATCGACACAGCCTCGCTTAAGCGTGCTTTCAATTTTCCTCTGACAAAAGCCGAGATCAAGCCCGCGGGAGACGGCGGTGTTTCTGCCGTAGGACAAGTTCGTACGCGCCTGCTTATGACACGTTCACTCCTTGTCACCAAATCCTATGACGAGCAGGAATTCAGGTACGGTTCATGGGAAGAAGACATGAAAGCAAACCAACGCCAGCTTGTCAAGCCTTCCGAAAAAGACGGATACAAGATCGTTGATTTAAGCGGCGGTTTAAGTTGGGACAGTCCCTTGCGACTCGGACTCCTTCCCAAAGCGCTTTGGCCCGAATCCGAAACCGACAGAAACGGTGTATATAAAACGCAATACGACCGCATGGATTTTTCCCTTTTTGAAGTCAGCGAAACCCTGAGGGCTCTGAATGAAGGTATCGGAGACAAGGATCCCGGTGTCAGTGCAATGCACAAAGCCCTCCAACGGGTATGGCGCGGGTTCACCGATTATTTTCAACGTGTCGGTGAGACTGCCGAACGAATTCTTAAGAAAAAAGATTGTTCGCAGGAAAAGAAAGACGAAATGATGCTTCACGTATCGCAGCTTTCCTTCCGCTACGGACTTCTTTCCATGCAGCTGCGTTCGGTTTCCAAGACGGTCTGCGAGAGGTTCGAAAAAATGCACGACGAGGATAAAGCCGATGCCGTCTCCGAGCTGGAGAAAATGGCACAGAGCTTCGAGCAGTATTATTTATCCGAATACAGAATCTCACTCTACTTCAGCCACGAAGAAGCATTCAGCGCAGCAAATCAGATGCTCGACTGTGCTTCCGGAGTCTTTCAGTTTGCCCAAGGTCTCACTATGTCCGACGTAATGGGTGACCTCCGGGAATTCCGAAATCCGCTCGGAGAGACAAAGGAAGGAGATCCCGTAAATGTACTCGATTCACCGTTTGTGAAGCTCCAAAGAAAGAAAGTTGCCGAAACCGCCGTTAGCGACGACAGCTCCTACGATGTGGGCGATCTCAAAGAAGCACGGCAGCAGGAGGTCAAAAAAGCTCAGGCACGGAAAGCGATCGATGACGAGATCGATGCCGAAAGACAGCGCCTCCTTGACCTTGAGGAGCAGGCACGCCAAACTCACATTTCAGCTCTCAAAGAACAAACAACCGGACTTGATTCGTACATCCCCGCTCACAGGATCGAGTCTCTCGATGATTACAAGATCGGTGCAAGAAAGTACGCAGGAGTCGGAAAATGTAAAGCATTCTTTATCCGCCACGGTTCAATCAGCGGCGGAAAGCTTCGCGATGCCATGAACGCGCATATCGACAGATTCCTCGCAAGCGAGCATATCACCGATGAAGACACGGTCAAAGCCGCAGATGCCGTAGCCGACAGCTCGGGACTCTTTTCGAACGAAATGCAAAAGCATTGGAGCAGAAGCGATATCGTCCGTGAGAAGCTGACCGCCGTAAACACGCTTATGAAGGCCGGTTCGCTCGATGAGATAAGAAGCGCCGTTGCCCGGGTCAAAAATATCACGGGAAAATTCGGCAGCGATGAACTCAGCCCCGATTCCAAATTCTTTGACAGTTATCCCTATTCCGCAAAGATCATTTACCTCGACAAGCTTCTGCGCGAAACTCCGGATATCGGTGCTGCCGTCGCTTCCTCAACCAAAAAAGAAAAGAAGCTTGACTCGGAATTCACAATCCGTCTCGATGCGCTTAAATCCACCGTCGGAAAGCTTAAGGATTCCGTCACCGGCTCAACCGCATATCGGAATTATCTCGATGTTCAGACAAAGATGCAGCACCTGACAGAGTCATCGTCACAGCTTGAAAGCATGTACTCGGGCGGTGCCGACCGACTTGTCTCGCGAAGGGTTTCGACAGTCAGGACAGAAGCCGACAAAAAGGATGCACAGGCTGTAAAGCAGAGGTTGAAAGAGGCGAAGGAGATTGACTCCGACGTGCTTCTCGATGACGAAGAATACAAAAAGCTTCAGCAACAAGCGGACGAGGAACGCACGCGAGAGGGCTTCGAGCGCGTTACGCGAAAGCTCGCCGGTCTTTCCAAGGAACGTGAGCGTTCAAGACTTGCCATGCTCACAAAAACAGCTCCTCCGCGCCCTTACAGACTTGTTGCCGGCGAAGCTGCGCAGGAGATTCTCAAAGACTCCGTCAGAAGACAGATTCTCGATTCGTCGGATCTTCCGAAAGACGTGCAAAAGATCCTCAGGAAAGATTTTGACACTATTTTCAAGGCTGTTTTGGCGCAAGTTTCCACAGATGCTCCCGGCGGCGCAAAGTCAGTCGAGGATCTTAAAAACCTTTCTCCGACAGTACTTTCGGGTTATGCTACCCTGATTTCAAAAAGAGTCGATGCTTACAAAAAGATTCTTTCTGATCACCCCGAATTCAGCGAGATCGCTGCATTCAGGAGCGCTCTCATTTCCGATGTTATCGGCGAAAACTACGACGCACTTTCAGATGAAGCTTTAGCGTCACGCTTCATCGATCATAAGGCGGCAGAAAAGCTTAAAGCAAAAAAAGAGGACATACTTTTACTCGGTGAGCCCTTTGAAGAATCCAGAGTCTATTTCGATATTTCCGGTCTTAAAGCGTCAAAAACGCTTAAGGGATTTAAGCTTCGCGCATTCGAAAGATACGAGCGTATGCGTAATGCGGATAAGCTATATTCCGCTTTAGGGAATGACAGTGAAACATTTACTTCTCCGAAATCACTTCGGCAGAAAATAACCGGACCATCCGATTATTATTCCTACGTCAGGGAGAACGGCCTTTTTTCCGAGGATCCGTCGACCGTACAAAAAAGCTATATTCAATATCTTGACGACTGGAAAACATCTGCGCTTATAAAGCATGGTAAAAAACTGAACGGTCAGGCGCTTGCGGATCTTGAAAAAGATCTTACTTCTTATGTCTCCGCACTGACAGAAGAGGAAAAAGGAAACCCGAAATTCATTTACGGTGGGATCAGTCATTTCGGAACAGACATACCGGCTCTTTTCTCCGACAGCATCAACGATTCAAAACGAAGTGTCTTTGAAACAAAAATGCAAAAGAGCATGTTCCGGTATATCGAAAGGCTTACCATAGTAAAAAGCGTGTTCAAATCCAACGGAGTCGATTTTACGCAAGAGTCCGAAAAGCAGCTCGGAAAACTGATCCTTTCGGAGGCTTCCGATGCGAAGCTCATGATCAGAGCCAAAAGCATTGCCGAAACAGCAAACGATCCCGATATGCAGAAGGCAGTCAGACGTAAGGATTCAAGAATCAAAGCTCTTTCCGTGTTTTCCGACGGAGCATACCGACCACTCATTCCCATCCTTCTTGAGAACAAGACCTTTTCTCTTCGTTTGGTCACCGATACAGACAAGAATTGGAGTGATTATGCCGAAAGGATCACAAGAAACTGCGCTACGGTTATGAAAGAATTGCTTGTTCACCCCTATCTCGAACAATATCTGGTCGGAAAACGGGCAGAAATCTCCGCTCTCCTTGTGAGCGAAAAGGAACCTGTTGCGTCATCCCTGAAGCTTGACGAATATGACCGTGAGCTTGGAGACGTTACGTTCAAAAACGGAAAGACGTTGGACAAGATAATCGGCGGCGTGCTTAAAAGCAAAAATAAAGCATTTGACGGCAACCTTCTTATCAACGTTCTTCTTCTCGACGGCGTTTCTGCCGTTCTTGATGAAAAGAAACTGAAATCGTACAAAGAACGTTCCGAGACCAATCTCGCTTTGCTCACAAAGGCGGTTGAAGCGGCTCTCGAGAAAAGGCGTCCCAAAGGGCGTGAGCAGACCGAAACCGAAAAGGCCGATGAAGAAGCCACGAAAGCAGCCATTCTCCACAATGAAAGAGCAAACATATTCTCCGCCGACAGCAGCGAGTACAGTGCCGTCGCCGCAAAGAATGTGGAGGACTGGTTCACCCGATTCTCGGCTGAAGCCGAAGTACACAAAAGCATAATCGAAGATTTGAAAAAAACAAAGGAGCATCTCGCCCAATATGTCGAACGTAAGGAAAAGGGACGAAAAGCTTTTGTTGATTACTCTGCCGAAACACAGCTGCTCAGAGATACCTCACTGGCATCAAGGAAGCGGTCAATTGAGCCTTCGCCCGAGCAGAAGGAGCTGATAAACAAATTCCTCAGTGAGGCAAACTCCCTCCCTGCCGACGGATCCTTGAACGCTTTTTATTCGCAGACTCTCACCAGGATTGCGAGTCGTACCGCCGAGGAAGACCGATCAAAAATCCTTGAGCATATGCAGCGGGATTATACTGTTTTCCTGAATGCCAAGCTCTTCCATTCAACCGCGACTGCCTTCCTCTCGGATAAGTACGGAGACAGTGAAGCCAAACAGCGTTCGCTTCTCAACGGTCTGTTTGATTTCTACGGCGAAAAGATCCTCGACGGAAGCGCTCTGCTTACCGAGAAATACCTGACTTCAAGCTTCAAGCGTTACCTTTCACGTAAAGATGGCTCGACAGAAGCCGAGCGCTTCCTGTCGGACGATACGCTCGGACTGTCATCCTTCTCCTCTACGCAGACATTCTCGGAAGCTTCATCTTTCATGGGTCAGAAAACCCGTGAGGAATTTGAGGTCGTCCTTAAAGAAAAAGCCGGTCGCTCGGTTCTTGCCTCTTACAATTCTCTGACAAACGAGGAAAAAGTTCTTGTCGGCAAGCTGCTCGAGATCGACTGTGTCAGAGACGAACCGATGAGTGCCCTCGAGAAAAAACTACGCGGTGAAAGCGCCGCCAATACAACAAAGAATGACCTGATCTTCTCATACCTGTCCGACGCGCCGATCCAGGCTGCAAATTATACGGCCATCGAGCGAGTTCTCACCGGCGGCGAGAAATTCCGTGACAGTTATATTTCGCAGGCAATCTCGGTTGTTCTCGAAGTACGTTCGATGAAGGAATCGGAAACCTTTGAAGTCTCAAAAGAAGAATACAGAAAGCTCATGTCAGAGGAGGTCACAGATCGATTTGAAGAGGACGAAGTAACAACGGCAATGCTTGATCTTGCTGTTACGATCGAACGCGTTCAGGACGAAATAAAGAAACTGGACGGCTACCCCGACGAAGGAAAGCTCCTATACTATCACTCCGTGCTGCGTTCCTATGTTCCTCAGATGGAACAGTACAAAAAGACTACCGATTGGGATCCGGGAAATATAATCGGAAGCGCTCTTGAGGACTTCCACGCCATCGAAGCTTATTTTGCATTCATCGAAAGCTCCACCGAGGAAGAAAAGAATACTTCCGCTTATTGGAACAAGCTGCACGAAATCGCAACGCCTCTCCTTGGAAAGCTCGAACTTTATGTCTCTTCTTCGGTCAGCAAATCAAGGAAAAGCCTTAACGAGTCAATTGAAGCCTCGGTTTTCGCCACATGCGGAGTCAGTCTCAGATCCGTTTATACACCTGACAAATCGGAAGCCGAATTCCCCGACGAGGTACTTGATGCCGTTCACAAGGTCGATGCGTGGATGGCAAAGAACAGGGGCATTTGGGGGAACGGCAGTACCGACGGGCTTTTCGGATCGGAGATCCTTATGCGTCCGATCCGTGAGCGTCTTTACATGTACTGCGCAGTTGAACGCGGCCTTGTTTCGAAGATGTCCGACGAGGATGCCACTTTTTCACAGACCTTGTACATTCCGAATGTTGAAGAGTTTGCGAAGAAATTCCGTGAAACCAAGGGCTTCATGCAGTGCCGTCAGGCAAAGACGCTTTCCGGAATGACTCCCGTCGTCAAGATAGACCCCTCGCTTCCCGACACTGTTAAGGACGCTCTCGTCGACAGAAATAAAAAATACATGTATTTCCGTCAGCAGGCGGGCGAACTGGAAAGGCTCGTCAAGGATGAGAACACTTCCGAAGAGGTTCGCCTCGAAGCCGAAGCAAGGCTGCGAGACTCCTTGATACTGCTCGCTCAGGCCGATGAAGCTTACAAAGAAACCGCCGCCTCCCAGTCCGATGATTCACTTCCTCCGGTTTGGAATGTTACCCGCATTAAAGACAAGGTTGCAAAAGAACCTATGGGTGGACTGTGTACTCCGGAAAAGGCGCTTTCGGTACTGACGGGCTTTATCACGGGAAGTAAAGCGGCTATAAAGAAAAAGGATCCCGACTTTGTTCCGGAAGATGAAAACTACGAAAAAATCACAAAGCTTCTGGCAAAGGTGAAATTCAAGAAAGGCGCTCTTTCGCTTTCAAAAGAAGACGGCGCGGCACTTGACGAAATGGTCGGAATGGGCTCGCTTCTTCAGGAATTTCTGAGACTCGGTCATGTCGTTCTCGAGCGTCATGATGATGAGGATGAGGACGACGTCAGACAATTCATCAGGGAGAATGCCGTCAGACTGCTCCACTCTCTCCTGTAAAGGTCTCGGATCCCTTAAGCGCAAGCCACTTCCGCTTTCTTAATGACGCGAAGCTCCGGGCGAGACCCCGGATGATACGTTAAATGATTCAAAATGAACTTTCAGAAAAAGACTTAAAGTACAAGGGATGCTGCCCTTTACGGTAGCATCCCTTGTTATAAGTCGTCTGTGACGATCGGACGAAATATAAAAAAGCGCAACATTACCAAACGCCCTTCCCGAGTCTCGACAATGCTTCTTCAAGCATTGCTCTCGGGCAGGCCAGATTGATCCGGATAAAGCTTTCTCCACCCGTTCCGAATTCCTCACCGTAACTGAACATTACTTTTTGTTCTTTCCTGAGACGGTCGACAAATACCTTTGTGTCATTCGTAATCTCGGAGCAGTCAACCCACATCAGGTACAACGCGTCTGAAGTAACCGGTTTGAGCTTCTTGATATTTTCTTTTATATAATCCTCGGCAAACTTCCTGTTTGCCCACAAATATTCACGAAGCTCATCAAGCCACTCTCCGCCTTCTTTCGAAAACGCAGCAACTGCCGCATCATAAGCGAAGCAGTTGCCCTCGCCGACTTCATCGGTGTTGATACTGCGCCACATCTTATGACGCAATTCGGGGTCCGGAACAACAACCGCAGCCGTCTGTATTCCCGCGATATTAAAAGCCTTTGTCGGTGAGACGCACATAATGCAGTTTCGGGCATTTACTTCAGATACCGATGCGAACGGGATATACTCTTTTCCGGGAGCGGTAACATCGCAATGAATTTCATCCGATACAACACGCACATGGTTGTCCGCGCAAAGATTGCCGATTCTTAAAAGCGTTTCTTTATCCCAAATGTTTCCCGTGGGGTTCTGGGGATTACAAAGTATCATCAGAGTCGTCTGCGGATCCTTCAGTTTCTCTTCGAGATCGTCCCAGTCGATTGAAAAGCTTCTTTTTTCCTTGTCATAGATAAGTCTGTTTTCATTGACCGTTCTTCCGTTGTTGAGTATAGAATTAAAGAACACAGGATAGACAGGCGTCTGTACCAGCACCTTCTCCCCGACAGTAGTGAGTTTTCTGACCGCAGAAGAGATCGCCGGAACTATGCCTGTAACAAAGACCATATAACTGTCCTCGATCTCAAATCCATGACGCTTTTTCCACCAGTATTTATATGCATTTTGCCAGCTGTCAGTGTCGTGGGTATAACCGTAGATCCCGTGCGCGGCACGATCCGTGATCGCCTTTTTCACGCCGGGAAAGGTCTCAAAATCCATGTCCGCAACCCACATCGGGATCGCATCGCCGGCAAAGTCCCACTTTACACTGCCGGTGTTTTTTCTTTCAATGATCCTGTCAAAATCGTACTTCATTGTATCCTCCCACGTCTCAATCACTCTGTTTTCCGGGTGCCCGGCGCTCCCTGCTCTGTTCTTCTGTACTCACGCTCCCGTGACGGTTATGATCGTTGCCGATGTGTCAACTTTGTCTTCTTCCATGATGAGTTCTCCGACCGATCCGACCGTGATCTTTCCGGACAAGGGATTCTTGATGCTGTCGACATGACCCTTTATCTCGGCATCGACATCCGAGTATTCAAAAGCAAGCGTCGTGTTGATGAGCTTGCAATTCTTCATCACCAGATTCTTTATGAAGCAAAGACCCTGAAGACTTTCGATCGTGCAATTCTCGAATGTGACATTCTCACTGTTCCAACCGAGGTATTCGCCGCAAATGTATGAGTCTGTGACGGTCACGTTTTTACAGTTCCAGAACGCGTCCTTGGTGAGCAACCTTCCGTTCACAATCTTCAGATTCTCACATCCGTCAAATCCGTAGTTGCCGTCGAGCTCAAAATCATCAAGCGTCAGATTTTTGCTGTTCATTGCAAAATAGTCACCTTTCGCCCTCACCTTCTCGAGTTCAATGTCACTGCATTCCCAAAAAGTTTCAAGTGCGTTATAAAACGTGACGTTTTTAAGCCTTATGCGGCTGCTTCTTCTGAAATTCTTGGGTGCCGCGATGATGACTCTCTCCGCATCGAGGTTGTCCGTGTACCAAATCCCCGCTCTTGCCATATCCTCAAGAACACAATCCCTCATAACGATGTTCTTTGAATACCAGAGTGGGTACTTCCATCTGAAGGTTGAATGATCGATGTCTATATTGAGGCTGTGTTTTAGGGGAGACTCCCCGTCGCAGAACAGAGTCTCGCTTATCTTCATGTCGTGCGCCTGAAAAAGAGCCCGTTCACCTGTGCAAAAGCCGCGGACAAGCTCCTGTTTCTCTGTCTTTTCCGAATCGTTCATATTTCTGTCTTTCCTTTTCTGTGTCAGATGTGATCTTTTGCCGTCAGAATATATCATTATTCCGCCGAATGCTTAACATCCGACGGAAATATAACTTCTTATTTTTTGACAATCGAAAGTCACTGCCATTCATTTTTTATGTAATCCGCAGCAGGTTTGATCGCATCGTTCATGCTTCCCACCCGGTATCCCTTAAGATCGAGCGAGACGTACCTGAAGCCGATCTCCCGAAATCTGTCATAAATCTTTGTTCTTATCTCTTCGGAAGCAATTCTTTCCATATATGAAGGATTTACTTCTATCCTGGCGACATCACCGTGAAGTCTCACGCGTTCTTCAGCGAAGCCGAGGTCAATCAGGAACTGCTCCGCGATATCGATCATCCTGAGCTTTTCCTTTGTAATCTCCTCTCCGTATGCAAATCTCGATGCAAGGCAAGCATACGAGGGCTTGCCGAAAGTCGGAAGTCCGAGCGCCTTTGATATCTCTCTGATGTCCCTTTTGCTGAGACCCGCCTCGCGAAGCGGGCTTTTTATCCCCAGCTCCGCGACCGCCCTGAGTCCCGGACGGTAGTCCCCCGTGTCGTCGGTGTTGGAGCCTTCCGAAATAATTTCTATCCCGTTTTCCTTCGCAAGCTTCCCAATCCGTTCAAAGATCGCCCGTTTACAATAATAACAACGATCGGGGCTGTTAAAACGGTATTGCTCGATTTCAAGAGGATTTGTTTCACAAAATACATGTCGTATTCCGCGCGACACACAAAAGTCCTTTGCTTCTCTGAGTTCTCTTTCCGGGACTCCCGCATCGACATTTGTAACGGCAAGAGCTCTGTCGCCGAGCACATCGGATGCCACGCTCAACAGAAGCGTCGAATCCACGCCGCCGGAAAAGCCGACAGCAAGGCTGCCGTAGCCTCGGATAATGTTTTCAAGCTTCTCATATTTTTCTTTTAATTCATCTGATAAATCGATATTGTTCCCCATCTTTTCTCTTCTCATTCATTTTCCTGTCAGGTATCACAGATCCTGATAACCGGATTTCTATACCGATATGACAGGTTCGAAAATCCACTCTGAACTAACAGAGTCTCAAAACGGCATATCCGAGCTGTTCGTTGCCCATTCCTATGCTGATCCTGTTCCAGTCATCGACTGTTCCGTAGAAGTTGATCACCGAAAGGTTGGAGCATTGCGAGAACGCGCTCATTCCGATCGTTCTTACCGAAGAATTGAGCGTCAGCGTCTTAAGCGAGCCGCACTGAACAAATGCGCTCATACCGATATCCGGAACCGTACCGGTGATTCGTATCTCTGCGAGGGATGAACACTGTGCAAATGCGCTCATGCCGACGGAAGGTATATATCCGGCAAATTCCACGGTTTTAAGAGAGGTGCATTGTGAGAATGCGCTCATTCCGATATTTGCATCAGCTTCTATCTTTATGTCTGTAATTCCCGTCTTTTGCGAGAACGCACCCATTCCGATCCCGACAACCGTATATCCGTCAATCTTTTTGGGGATAACGATCGACGCGGATGAACCGGTATAACCTGTAATTTCGATTCCGTTACCTGAAGACCTGTAGGTAAAGCCGCTGCCTGCTCCTTCACCTGGTCCCGGATTCGGTGTAGGTACGGGTTGCGTAGGCACAGGTTGCGTAGGTACGGGTTGCGTGGGCACAGGAGTCGTCGTGGGATACGGCGTCAGCGTCGGCAACGGCGTTGTTGTGGGATACGGCGTCCATGTGGGCGTGGGTATAGGTGTTGTCGTGGGATACGGCGTCCATGTGGGTGTGGGTATAGGTGTTGTCGTGGGATACGGCGTCCATGTGGGTGTGGGTATAGGTGTTGTCGTGGGATACGGCGTCCATGTGGGCGTGGGTATAGGTGTTGTCGTGGGATACGGCGTCCATGTGGGTGTGGGCGCCGTGGTCGGATAAGGCGTCGGGGTCGGTGTATAGCCGGCGCTCACAACAATAGGGCACGACGCGCTTATTCTGTTGCCCGTCTGAGCGTATATGATCGCATTCCCCTGTGATATGGCTGTTACATAGCCGTTCGAATCTACCGATGCAACACCGGAATTGCTACTCGACCAATAAACACTAAGGTCAGTAGCATTGGACGGTGAAATGTACGCCGAAAGCCTGGTCGAACCACCGACATTAAGTGAAAGTTCTGCGGGCTCGATCCTGATTCCCGTAGGCTCGATCACCACATCCGAAACCCTTGAGAGATCGGGCATTCCATAGCCGTAATATTTGTCCCAGCCTGTGCTTCCGAGGTCGCGTGAGCTTGATTTTACCAGACTCTCAACCTGCGCCGGAGTCTTTCCGGGCTGTTTGAGTATAAGCATCGCCGCAACCGCTGAAATATGAGGTGTGGCCATCGACGTTCCGTCATATGTATCGTACTGTCCGTTAAGAACACAGCTCGTGATCCCGACGCCGGGTGCAACGACATCGAGCGAATCACCGTAGTTTGAGAAATTAGCCTTGGAATCGTACTTGTCAACAGCGCCGACAACGATCGGCTCCATCATGTGCGCCGGGCATGAATAAATTGTGTCGGAATACTCATTTCCCGCTGCGACACACACGGTAACGCCCTTGTTGATCGCGTACTTCACGCTCTCGTCAAGATAGTTGCTGTGACCTCCGCCAAGGCTCAAGTTAACCACCTTTGCGCCGTAATCGGCAGCATACCTGATCCCGAGTCCGACCGTAGTATTGGTTCCGCTTCCGTCCGCTCCGAGAACTCTGACCGGCATGATATAAACATTAAGTCCGGGAGTGCAGTCAACAATCGTTCCTGCGACATGCGTTCCGTGAGAATTCAAATCTGTGGGATCGGCATCATTATCAATATAATCATATCCTGACACGATTCTTCCGCTTAAGAAACTGTGATTGGCAACACCGGTGTCAACTACCGCGACCGTTATCGACCCGGATCCGATCGTTTTTGCAAATGCGTCGGCCCCGAGCTTTGTAACTCCCCATGAAAGGAAATTATCGGTGTTTCCGGTATCCGGTATATCATAGATAGGCAAATCATAACCGGGGAATCCGTCGAAAGGATCCTCATACCCGGGATCGTTACCGATCGGATCTTCTCCGAGATCCGGGTATCCGAAATCGGGGAATCCGGGCAATTCCCAGTCCTCCCAACCGCTCCGGTCGTCCCATCCCGGTATATCAAGATCCGGGAAGTCAGAATTGTAACTATCGTCGGGATTCGGGTATTCGGGAACTGTCCCGTCAAGCCTTTCGGGAATATTAAGATCGATATTCGATCCGATGATCGCATCGGGTTCCGCCCACTCTACATCATCAAGCGCGCATATTTCGGCAAATGCTTCCTGAGCTTTCACCGGTGATTCAAACTGAACAACATAGACATTGTCGCTGCCTTTTATCGCATCGGTGGGATTAAACGAGTCGAGCGCGATCTTTCCCGTTTTGCTTTTTATAAGAAGTCTGGCCGTAGCGAATCTGTCGTTTGCTGCCACCCC